>Ga0247841_10003408_pt1 | contig 29576 bp, 26 predicted proteins | sample LaCruzMarch2015__2_FD_192410 | JGI IMG/M metagenome (GOLD analysis project Ga0247841, IMG submission 192410) | Freshwater microbial communities from meromictic Lake La Cruz, Castile-La Mancha, Spain - LaCruzMarch2015_18m | ecosystem: Environmental > Aquatic > Freshwater > Lake | place: Spain... | reverse complement strand
CCATTTAAAGATGCTAATTTGAATGTGATACCGTATATGAAAAAGAAATATGGCGTTTCTGTAGGGTATTCTGATCACACACCAGGTATTGAAGCATCTATAGCAGCTGTAGCACTCGGAGCAACTGTTATAGAAAAACATTTCACCTTAAACAAAAACATGAAAGGGCCTGATCATAAAGCAAGTATTGAACCAGAGGAACTGAAATCTCTTGTAAAATGCATAAGGAACATTGAATTTGCTCTCGGAAACAGCGGGAAAATCAAATGTGCCACAGATTCCGAGAAAATAAATAAAAATATTGTTAGAAAGAGTATCTTTGCTTCTAATAATATTTCAAAAGGTGAAATGTTTTCTGAATCCAATATTACAACAAAACGCCCTGGCACAGGCCTTTCTCCCATGCTTTGGGGGGGAATAATAGGCAAAAAAGCTAAACGATATTTTATAAAAGGCGAGATGATATCTCTATGAAATTGAAAGCATGTTTTATTACCGGTTCAAGAGCTGAATATGGCCTTTTGTATCCTCTTATTAAACGCTTAAAATTGGACAATAACTTTAAAGTTCAGATAATAGCAACTGGTATGCATCTGATGAATGATTTTGGTAACACATACAGAATTATTGAAAAAGATTTTGGTATAGATAAAAAAGTTGATATTGCATTTACTGGAGATGGAAATATTGATGTGGCAAAAGCAACCGGGAATGGAATTATTGGTTTTACCTCAGCGTTTAAAGAACTTAAACCTGATTTTATTGTACTTCTTGGAGATAGATACGAAATATTTGCCACAGCAATTTGCGCATATTTAATGAGAATCCCTATTGTTCACATACACGGAGGGGAGATAACAGAAGGCGCAATTGATGATGGTATTAGACATTCCATTACAAAGATGAGTCAATTACACTTTACATCTACAGAAGAATATCGCAAGCGTGTCATACAACTTGGCGAAGAATCACAAAGAGTTTTTAATGTAGGTGCTCTTGGAGTTGAAAACATTAAAACAATGGAGTTACTTCCAAAAAGTGAACTTGAAAAACAAATAAACTTTGCCCTAAACACCGAATATGTCCTTGTAACATTTCATTCTGAAACAATGGAAAAAGACGGTGGAATAAATCAACTCCAAAATCTTTTAAAAGTTTTAAATAAAGTAAAGTATAAGGTTATTTTCACAAAACCTAATTCTGATGCGCACGGCAAAATAATTATTCAAATAATTGAGCGATTTGTCAGAAAAAATCCCGGCAGAGTCGCACTTTATTCATCTATGGGTCAACTGAAGTATCTTTCAACAATAAAATACGCGTCTGTAGTAATCGGGAACTCATCAAGCGGAATAATTGAGGCTCCTTCGTTAAAAGTTCCAACAGTAAATATTGGGGGAAGACAAAAAGGAAGGATAAGAGCTGCGAGTGTTATTGATGTTAACTCCGACATAAAAAGCATATCGGCAGGAATAAAAAAAGCATTTTCTACCGCATTTAAGAAAGAATGCCTTAAAATATCTAACCCATATGGTAAGGGCAACACATCAGGTCAAATATTGTCTATTCTAAAGAAAAATAAAACCTTAATAACACAAAATACCAAATCTTTTTATGACTTATGGAGATAAAATGAAAGAAAGCATATTCTCTTGCAAAAACAAAATAGCTGTTGTTACAGGTGGCTCTGGGCTTATTGGTAAGGAAATAGTAAAAAGCTTAGCAGATGCAGGAGCCAAGGTAATAATTGCTGATTTTGTAGCACCCAAAAATATGGTTAAAAACAGTAAAATTAAATTCATACAGATGGATATAACTTCAGAAAAAAGCATTACTAATGCATTTAAAGTAATAAAGAAGATTGATATATTAATCAATTGTGCATATCCTAGAACAAAAGATTGGGGCAATAAATTTGAAAAAGTTTCATATAACTCATGGAAAGAAAATGTTAACAACCATTTAGGCGGTTATTTTCTAACATGTAAAGCAGTCGCCGAGAAAATGAAGAAACAAGGGAATAATTCAATTATAAATATTGCATCCATTTACGGTATAGTAGCTCCGGATTTTTCAGTTTATGAAGGAACCGAAATGACTATGCCTGTTGCATACTCTGCAATTAAATCTGGGATAATCGGCCTGACAAAATACCTTTCAACATATTACGCAAAATATGGCATAAGAGCCAATTGTGTTTCTCCTGGAGGCATATATAACGGGCAGAGCACTTCTTTTGTAAACAAATACTCTAAAAAAACTCCACTTGGAAGAATGGGAAAACCTTTGGATATTGTTGGAGCAGTCATCTACCTTGCCTCTGATGCATCATCCTATGTGACTGGGCAAAATATAGTTGTTGACGGTGGATGGACGGCATGGTAAACACATGAAAAAACAACTAAACGCATTGCTTGTTGGCTGCGGTTCAATAGGCAAACGACATTTAATAAACCTATGCAACTCAAAAGATATCGGGAAAATATATGTATTTAGCAAGGTGCCAGATTGTTTGTCAGATGTAAATAAAAATAATAAAGATGTTGAATTGGTCAAAAATATTCATAACCTTAACATTGATATTGCTTTAATATGCAACGAAACATACAAACATGTTGATACTGCTATTAAGCTTGCAAAGATGGGTTCACATCTATTTATTGAGAAACCGGTCTCCCATAACATACATAAACTCGGGAAGCTTGTTAAGATTGCGAAAAAAAATAACATTAAAATTTTCGTAGCATATAATTTAAGATTTCTTGGTGCTATAGATTTTATAAAAAATGCAATAAAGTCAGGATTGCTTGGTAAACCTTATTTTGCCGAAATAGAAGTGGGGCAGTACCTGCCGCTTTGGAGGCCAAACGCGGATTACAGAAAGCGTTACAGCTCAGTAAAAGCTAAAGGTGGCGGCGTTGCGCTAGACCTTTCACATGAAATTGATTACATGAGATATATTTTCGGTAATCCTACAACAAAAATGACACTGCGCAAAAAAATATCTGACCTTAAGATAGATTCAGATGATCTTTTTGAAGGATTGTATAGTTTTAAAAGTGGATTCACATGCAGAGTTCATCTGGATTACCTACAAAAAGAAAAAAAGCGCAGAATAAAGATAGTTGGAGCCGATGGGGAACTTGAATGTGATTTAGTTAAAGGTGAGATTATCATAAGAAAAAACGGGAAAACAAAAAAAATAACCAATAAAAAAATGTTCAATGTTCCACAAACTTATATTGATGAGCTTAATCATTTTATTAAAATTGCACAAGGAAGTGCCCAACCATTGGTTACTCTTAATGATGGCACTAAAGCTTTAGAGCTTATAGAGGAATAGTGTATGTATAAAGGAAAAAAAATACTGTGTGTTATACCAGCAAGAGCTGGCTCAAAAGGTGTCCCTGGTAAAAATGTTAGATTGCTTGGCAAAAAACCTCTAATTGCCTATACCATTGAACAAGCTAAAAGATCTAAACTAATTGACCGGACTATAGTTTCAACCGACAGCATTAAAATAGCTGAGGTTGCGCGTAAATTTGGAGCTGAAGTCCCTTTTATGAGACCTTCAAAACTTGCCTCCGATAATAGCAGCACTATAGATGTGCTGTTGCACACAATGGATTGGGCAGACAATAAAGCAAAATATACCTTTGACATACTTGTACTGTTACATGCAACTACACCTTTTAGAAGTCCAGAAGATATTGATAACTGCATAAAACTTTTAGTTGATAAAAAAGCTGACAACATATTTTCGGTAACTGAAGCTTATAGAAATCCATATTTCAATATGGTTGAACTAAATAGTAAAAATGTAGTGAGTTTAGTTAAAAAGGGAAAGTTTGTTACAAGACAATCTGCCCCTGCTGTTTATGATATGAATTCTTCAATTTACGCGTGGAAGAAAGAAGTATTGAAAAACAAAAAATCAAGCTTCCTTAAAAAAACAATAATATTTGAAATGCCAAAAGAACGCTCAATAGACATTGATGATATGTTTGATTTTAAAATTGCTGAACTACTCGTTAAATCTGGAACAAATGCTTAAGAATATAAGAATAATACCACGACTTGATATTAAAGGCCCAAATCTAGTCAAGGGAATTCATCTTGAAGGACTGCGTGTTCTAGGTAAACCATGGAATTTTGCTTACAAATATTACATGGAGGGTGCCGACGAATTATTATATATTGACGCGGTTGCTAGTTTATATGGAAGGAACGGGTTGCTCGACATAGTAAAAAAAACTGCCGAAAATATATTTATTCCTTTAACAGTTGGCGGTGGCGTGCGTACACTTGAAGACATCAAAGCCCTTCTAAGAGCTGGCGCCGACAAAGTCGCTATAAACACTGAAGCTGTAAATAACCCGGAACTGATTACACAATCAGCTAAAGCTTTTGGGTCTCAATGTATCGTTGCTTCAATACAATCCAAACTAATTAACGGGAAATACTTTGCTTTTACAGACAATGCCAGAGAAGCGACAGAAATGGATGTCTTTGAATGGGCTAAACGCCTTGTCGATCTCGGGGCAGGAGAGCTTTTAATTACTTCAATAGACAAAGAAGGCACTGGCAAAGGTTATGATATTGATATTATTTCAAAAATCTGCGAAGAAGTGCCTATACCTGTGATTGCTTGCGGAGGGTGTGGAAAACCTGAACATGTGTCCGAATTAGTAAAAAGTGCCAGGATAGACGCTTTATGTGCATCATCAATTTTTCATTACAAATATCTTTCGGAAATTTCCAAAAATGATGATTATGAAGCTGAAGGTAATATAGAGTTTATAAAGAATAACAGAGGAAGTCTTGAATTTATGAAATCAAGACTAAATCCCATGACCATTAATGAGGTTAAAGAAGTCCTTACCTTAAATGGTGTTCAATGCCGTAAAAACTAATTATTTAAAATAAACAATGAAAACAAAAAAAGCTGTTATTGTAGATTATGGCATGGGCAATATTTTCAGCATACAAATGGCTATTAAGGCAATAGGCGGAGAAGCCGAAATGAGCTCCAATCCTAAAACAATTGCCAGTGCTGATAGGATTATTTTACCAGGTGTTGGGGCATTCCAAAAGGCAATGAATGAGTTACAGAGGTTGAATCTTATTGAAACCATCTGCACTTTTGCAGCTACCGGGAAATCAATAATAGGAATTTGCCTTGGTATGCAGTTACTTTTTAGTGAAAGTTTTGAGTTCGGAGAGCATAAAGGTCTTAACCTAGTTGAAGGAAAGGTTTTACGATTCCACAAATCTGAAGCAGACCGGTCCATTAAAATACCACAAATCGGCTGGAACACCATTAAAATACCGTATGGAAACACAATAAATATGTGGGAAAACACTATACTTAACGGTGTCGGAGCAGAAAGTTATTATTATTTTGTTCACTCGTTTTATTGCAAACCTGATCGCAATGAAAATATTTTGGCTGAAACATCATATGGTAAAGACACTTTTTGTTCGGTAGTTAGAAAAAATAATATATGGGGATGCCAATTTCATCCAGAAAGAAGTGCCGAGAAAGGGCTGCTAATCTATAAAAACTTTTTTGATCTATAAATATAAGGAGTAGTACTGATGCTATTTAACAAGACTCTTGACAAACAGCTTCCAAACAGACCAAAAGATGTTGTTTATTGCACAAAATGTGTTGTTTCAAATCAACGGCCCCGTATTACTTTTGATGAAAAAGGTGTATGCAGCGCTTGTAACTATGCCGTACTAAAACACAATGTTATTGACTGGAATGAACGAGAGAAAATGCTAGTTGATCTATTAAATAGGTTCCGTTCAAAAGATGGCAGTTACGATTGTGTTGTGCCAAGCAGCGGTGGAAAAGATAGTGCGTATACTGCACATTTACTTAAATACAAATACAACATGCATCCTCTCACTATTACATGGGCACCATTTATGTATACAGATATTGGGTGGAAAAACTATATAGCTTTTAAAGATTCTGGTTTTGATAACCTTCTTTTCTTCCCAAACGGAATTTTGCACAGAAAACTCGCACGGCTTGCCTTTGAACTTCATGGTGACGCATGGGACCCATTCGCTTATGGTCAAAAAAATTACGCCTACCATATTGCACTCAAATTTAAAATTCCATTAATATTCTACGGTGAAAGTGGAGAAATAGAGTATGGCGGATCAACAAAAAATCTAAACAAGCCCTTTGAGTCGCCCGAAGATTTTAAAGATCTTTATTACAAAGGATCAGGGCTTGAAGCATTAGTAAATCACGGATTAGAAGCAGGTTTATTTAAACCAGAAGAAATAAATAATAACCCATTTGAGTTTTACAAGACACCTAACGCTGAAGCAATGCAGAAACTTAATCCAGAAATGCATTGGATGTCTTATTACACAAAATGGGTACCACAAGAAAACTACTATTACTCAGTAGAAAACACCGGCTTTCAAGCTAATCCAGAACATTCCGAAGGAACATACTCAAAATACGCAAGTATAGATGATAAAACAGATGGATTTCATTTTTACCTTGCCTATATAAAGTTTGGTATTGCAAGGGCAACATCAGATGCGGCACATGAAATTCGCGATGGGCATCTTACTCGTGAAGATGGTATTGCGCTTGTTAAACGATATGATGGCGCATTTCCAAAAAAATATTTTCATGAATTTATAAATTATCTTGAAGTAACCGAGCAGGAATTCTGGGAAGTTGTGAATTATTACAGAAGCCTAACTCCACATCTCTGGGAAAAAGTTGACGGCGAATGGAAACTGACTCATACAGTTTGGGGTGGCGGCACGAAAGACAAACAAATACAAAAATAAATACAGAGGAATAAAATGATTATTTTAGGAATTAATGAAGATCATAACGGAACTGCAGCTATAATTAAAGACGGCGTCGTGCTGGCCTGCGCTTCTGAAGAAAGGTTTACCAGGGTAAAAAATGATACCGAATATCCCAAGAAAACCATTGATTCTATTCTTCAAAGCACCGGAATAAAACCATCACAGATTGATCTTGTTGCATTCGCTGGTAAATATATAGATCCTCTTCAAATGAGCATAAAAAGGCTTACACGATACAAAATAAGTGATTACATCAAAGAAATGCATGAATACTGGTACAATGTTCTTATAAAAAAAACTGAGTCTTCATACTATCATGATTTATTGAAAGAAAAAAGATTTTCTGATAAATCTGGGATTTACTATGATTACTCATTTATGACAAACACCCCCGAGTCAAAATGGCCTGAAATGATGAATAAGATGCGTTGCAAAATGGTTAATGAGCATCTTGGAATATCTGAAAACAAGGTTTCATTTATTGATCATCATACCGGTCATGCCTACTTTGCTTATTACGCTGCACCTAGAGAAAAAAACAGTAAAGTTGCAATAGTAACCGCTGATGGTTGGGGTGACGGTTGCAATAGTACAATAAGCGTGATAGAAAACGGTAAAATAAAAGAAATTCACCGTTCTTCAATGTGTAACCTAGCTAGAATGTATCGATGGGTTACGCTAATACTCGGCATGAAGCCAAATGAGCATGAATTTAAAGTAATGGGTCTTGCTCCGTACACAAAAGAATACATACGCAAACCAGTATATGAAATATATAAGGAAACACTTGTGGTTGACGGATTGGATTTTAAATGGAACAAAAAACCCTCAGATATGTATTTTTATTTCAGAGAAAAATTTGAAGGGTTAAGGTTTGATGGAATTGCAGCCGGAATTCAACTTTGGCTTGAAGAAATGTTAGTTGAGTGGATAACAAATATTATGAAACACACCGGTGCAGATGTGCTCTATTACAGCGGTGGGTTATCAATGAATGTTAAAGCCAACAAAGTCCTGGCTGAACTTCCTATCTTAAAGAATTTTCATGTTCCACCAAGTGGCGGCGACGAATCACTTGCAATTGGTGCAGCATTCGTACTTGCTAAGGAAAAAGGTGATGAACCAAAAACACTTGAAAATGCATATCTCGGCTGCTCACCAACAGTTGAAGAATCAACTGTAGCCGTAGCAAAATTCAGAAACGACAAAGGATTCAAGGTAATAGATAATCCATCAAATGAGTTCATAGCCGGTTTACTTGCCGAAAGTAAAGTTCTAGGCAGATGCGTTGGTAAAATGGAATTTGGAGCGAGGTCGCTCGGCAACAGGGCCATTCTCTGCGACCCATCAAAACATGAGAACCTACTCTTAATAAACGAAAAAATTAAATTCAGAGATTTCTGGATGCCATTTACTCCTTCTATACTACTTGAGAGAGCAAATGACTATCTAATAAACCCAAAAAATCTGAAAGCCGAATATATGACCATAGCTTTTGACAGCACAGAAGAAGCAAGAAAAGACCTTCAGGCAGCAATACACCCGTATGATTATACTGTAAGACCACAACTAGTTTCACCGGAAACCAATAAAGAGTACTACGATATTCTGAAAGCTTTTGAGAAAAGAACAGGAATTGGTGGTGTGTTGAACACTTCGTTAAACCTTCACGGATTCCCTATAGTATGCACATCACAGGATGCTATTGATACATTCATAAACTCAGGGTTAGACGGCATGATACTACCTGGTATATTAATATTAAAAAACTAATATGAGTTCATTAAAAAAACGCTATTTTTCAAAGCTTGCAACGAACCTGATAGGTTTTTTTATCAGTTTAGTTACTGCATCAATAGTTCCGAGATCGCTGGGACCTGCAAATTACGGTAACTTTTCGTTCATTACAAATTTTTTCTGGGGAGTGGCAAATTACTTTAATTTAAATTCATCCACTGCATTTTATGCCAAACTTTCACGACGTCAAGATGAAAAACATCTAGTCTCTTTTTATATGCTCTTTGTTGTATCCATTTGTGCAATAATCGGTTTTTTTCTTTTTATTTCAATACTATTTAAGTTTGACAGCTTGATTTGGCCGGGACAAAGGCAAGTTTTTGTTATTTTCGGATATATATGGGCTATTTTGTCTTTCCTTGCAATGGTGTTTGGAGACATGTCTGATGCATATGGATTAACGGTATGGTCTGAAATTTACAAGATGGCAACCAAGATCTTGGGTTTGGTAATTGTATTGCTGATGTTCTTTTTCAATTGGTTTACCTTAGCTAATTATTTCGTTTACCAATTGGCTATTTTGCTTGTTACAACATTGTGTCTGCTGTATGTTATCAAAAAGGGCGGACATAGCATATTTAAATATGTGAAGCTTAATAAAAACCAAATAATTGCTTATGGGAGTGAATTTGCCAAGTTTTGCCTTCCTTTGCTGATATTCTCTACATTCTCCATATTTGAATTATTAGCCGATAGGTGGTTCCTTCAAAGGTTTTCAGGAAGTGTTAAACAAGGTTACTACGCGTTATCTTACCAGATCAGTGCGGTTTGTTTTCTTTTTACTTCAGCAATTATCCCATTAATATTCAGAGAACAGTCAATTTCATTTGGAAACAATGATATGGACAAATTAAAGATGGTATTCAAAAAAACTTTTACTGTCCTTTATGTTCTTACCGCATTTTTTAGTTGTTTTATGGCTGTGGAGGCTAAAACTTTACTTAAAATATTTGGTGGACAGGCATACGCGGGCGCAATAATCCCTGTTATTATTATGTGCCTATATCCAATTCATCAAACCTATGGGCAATTAAACGCCACTTTCTTTTTTTCAACAGAACGTGTAAAAGCTTACAGAAACATAGGCTTAGTTTTCGTTCTGTTAGGTATTCTAACAACAGTTATTTTATTGGGGCCAAAAAGTCATGGTTTTTTGCAGCTGGGAGCCGGAGGGCTTGCAATAAAAATGTTTGCTATTCAAATACTTGCGGTTAATGTTCAGCTTTTCAGTAATACAAAATATTTAAAACTGCCGTTCAAAAACTTTTTATATCAACAAATAGTGGTATTGTTTTTGACGGGAACAACTGCAATTTTATCATATACAATAGTGAGAAGCTTAATTCATACAAATTTCATTATTCAGTTTCTTTTATCAGGTGTTATATATTCTCTGGCAACAATAGGCCTTTTGATTTTTAAGCCGCGATTGTTTTTCATTGAAAAAAAAGATGTCAGTAAGGTGATGGATTTTATTAAATTGAAATTAGGGTATCAAACCATATGAAAATAGACAGCACAAATTTGTTCAGTAAAAAATACAGAAATATAATAATTGTCCAAGATAGGGATTATTGGCAAACATATCCCTATAATTATGACAAGACAAAAGATTTGGTTCTCACATTCTGTTTCGGGCTATTAAATAAAATTGTATCTGAGAGCGGAGATGCGGGATATATTGACCATATTGTTGATACGAAAATAATGGAAAAATACAACTACCAAACTTACGAGTTCTTTGCAAAATGGCACCTTGATAAAGAAGGAAATGATATTTTTGCGTATAAGGGTATAAGTGTAGGAAATGCATTTAGGATGGAGATCTGGAATGAAATAACATATTATCCCAGGTTGCTTATAAGCCTAATCGCTGTAAAAAGAATGCAGTATGAAACAATCTTTGTCGGCGTAAATGATGCTGCTTTATTGAAAGTATTAGATAAAATTGGAATAAAAGCGCAGAAATGGAAAAGTCAAACCAAGAGTTTGATACCTTATTACTACTTTCCTATATTTCAGTGGATGACAGAAAAAATTTATAAAAAACTGAATTTAAAAACAATAGTAAAGGACTTATTGTCCGCCTTGTTAGACATGGTTTCTGGTATAAAAGACAAAATACAGGACACCTTGAGAGAAAGAGTATATGTTTTTGTTCATGCGTATTATCCTACAATTAAAATCATAGAACAGTTGAGAAAGGATAAAAAAGTTACAGTTGTCTTAAGTGATTACAATTTCAAGGATGGTATAATTGGCCAAAGAAGAATTTCTGAAAGGAATACTGGCGCTAACTATAGAAAAAAAACATGTAATCTAATACTCAATTTCAAAAACAAAAAAACCACGGAATGGATAATTGACGGGCACAACATCAGCAACATCTTGTATGAAGCAATAATGAAGAGAGTAGAAAAAGGCCTCCCGCTTTATTTGAAAACACTGGACTCAATTATAATGTATTTCAAAAATAAAAGGTTTAAATTGATGGTTGCTATTGCAAATATTGGCATGCAGAATTGTTTGTTAATGAATTATTGTAAAAAGAATGGCATAAACCGTTATTTGATAATAAATGGACTGCTTTCAAATGCCTACGCAGATGAAGGAAAAGATGCAGATTTTATCAATTCATTCGGAGAAGAAATTAAGAAAAACTATTTTAATAACGCATCTAAAGTTTTTGCATTTGGTGATCCGCGTATGGATGAATATATAACTATGCCTCCAAATAAAATAAACAAAAATATTCCGACAATTACAATAGGGGCAAGCGGTTTTAATAATGTTGATTTGAATTCATATATTGCATGTGAATTCGAATTTCTATTCGACATTATGAACAGCCTAAAAATTTTAAGTGAAAAAGGCAGAAAATGTAATATAAGAATAAAAGTACGGACAAATGGTTATATAGATCAATATAGAAAATTTATTGACGAATATTTTAGCAATATGCCGGTCAAAATAGAGGATTCGATGCCCATGAAACAAGTTCTTGCAGAAACAGACCTTTATATTTCAATTTATTCACAAACATTATTTGAGGCATCAGCTTTAGGAATACCAACTATATATTATAAAAAAGATACTGAAATAATCCAACCGCCATTTGATGGAAGTTCTGAACTGGTTACTGCGTACGACACAGGAGATTTAATCGGAAAAATTGGTCAGTTTTATAATGACAGTAAAATATTTGACAGTTTTTTAAAAAAAGAAAACATGGAAAAATATGTCGGACCACTTGATGGCCAATCCACTAAAAGAAACCTTGAATTTATATATTCAAGGTTATTAAATAAATAGGATAATTAAATGAAAATCTATTGCATCCTCAAAGAACTTCTATTTTCAACAATTAGCTATATGCATGAGCTTAAAGAATACTCTCGCATAAAAAAAGAAAATCCAACCTGTAATTTCTACAGTGGAGCTGCCCTTGATTACACTTCAAAACTAGAAAAATATGTTGTACTTTTTAACAATGTAAAAGTAGTTAACTCTACAATTGGCGAAAGTACATTCGTGCAAAAAAAATCATCTATAACAGAAGCGACTATTGGTAAATTTTGCTCAATTGCACAAAATGTACAAATAGGGCTTGGAAATCACCCGACATCAATGGTAAGTACACACCCTGCATTTTATTCAAACACTCAACCACTCGCAAAAAGCTATAGCACAGGTGATTTTTTCTCACCATACAAACACACATCTATTGGCCATGATGTTTGGATAGGGGCTAACGCAATAGTTTTAGATGGGGTAAGTGTTGGAACAGGTGCGATTATTGCCGCAGGAGCAGTTGTAACAAAAAATGTTGAACCTTATGCAATTGTTGGCGGTGTACCGGCAAAAATTATTAAATATCGTTTTGATAAAGAAACTATTAACCGGCTTTTGCGTTCACAATGGTGGAATTTACCTGAAAATGATTTATGTAAATTATGGCCATTATTTTCAAACCCTGAAAAATTTTTAAATGAATTTAAAAACACAACTAATGGAGTAAAATAAATGAGATTTATTGTATCTTTGTACTTAAAATTTTATTCTTGTGTAGTTTATTCTTATAATTTTTTTTTATACAAGAAATTTGCGAGAAACGCGCGTATATTCGGACCATCTCGCATTGATGGAAAAAAATATATTACTATCTGTGACAATGTTTCAATCCAAAAACATGTATGGTTATTTGCTGGAAAATTTAGCGAAACCGAACCAGAGCTTATTATAAATAAAGGTTGTGTAATTGGCGACTTTAACCACATAGCAGCCGTTGGAAAAGTAGTTATAGGTAAATATGTTTTAACCGCCAATAGAGTTTATATTTCTGATAATTTGCATAATTACGACGACATTTCTGTTCCAATCATGCATCAGGGTGTAAGGTTTAAATCCGAGGTTGTTATTGGTGATGGTTCATGGATTGGAGAAAATGCTTGCATTATTGGTGCCAAAATTGGCAAAAACTGTGTAATAGGTGCTAATGCGGTAGTTACCCATGATATCCCAGATTATTCGATTGCTGTAGGGATACCAGCACGAGTAATCAAGAAATATAATCAGAATAACAAGCAGTGGGAAAAGGTATAGTTTACAATCACCTCGACAACAGCCATAATTGGAGCTTGAATGCATGTCGCATTGATTTCGTTTTTAGCTAACAGCATCAATACTCGTTTATTATCATCGTATTTGAAGGAACAGGGATATGAGGCAACCTGTTTTTTCTGTACGACTGCGTTTAATGAAAGTAATATTGCAGAACTCGTCAGGGTATTACAGGAAAAAAAGGTTGGTTTGGTCGGAATTAGTCTGGTTACTGATGATTACCAGGCCGCCGTGCAGGTGACTACAGCAGTCAAGCAAGCACTATCGGTACCAGTCATATGGGGTGGAGCGCATGTCAATGTTAGGCCTGAAGAAAGTCTGTTGCATGCAAACATGATCTGCCGGGGAGAGGGAGAGGAAGCACTGCTGGAATTGGTTAGAAATATTGCTTCCGGTAGTAAAACAGACACAACTATCCGCAATATCTGGTTTAATACGCAAACAGGTATCATTCGTAATGAATTGCGCCTTCTTGAGGAAAACCTAGATAAATATCCCTTCCCTGATTTTGATGTTGAATCGCAGTACTTCATGACTGAACACGGTCTGGGAAAGTTTTCAAAAAGCAGTTTTAACAATGAATACAGTATCATGACATCCCGAGGATGTCCCTATAACTGTTGCTACTGTTATAACAGTTACCGGAGAAAGAATTTTGAAGGTAAGGGAAAATATCTCAGGGCACGAAGTATTGAAAATGTTGTTGAAGAGCTGCGCCGCGCAAAACAGTATTTCGGTCAATTAAAAATGATCAATTTCTGGGATGACAGTTTTGTCGCCAGAAATATTGATGAATTTGTGAAATTTAAAGAATTATATACCCGGGATATATCTCTGCCCTTTTTTGCATTAATTGAACCAATGGCATTTAATAACGAGAAGATGCGAATTCTTAAAGATGCAGGCTTACAAAAACTTCAGGTGGGAATTCAGACAGGCAGCGAACGGGTAAACAGGGAAGTATATAATCGCCCCGTATCAAGCAGAAAAATAATTGATGTTGCACATATGATTAAATCTCTGGGCATAGATGTTATTTATGACATTATCTTTAATAATCCCTATGAAACGCAAGAGGATCTAATTGAAACAATACGAGTTCTTGCGCAGTTTCCGCGGCGTTTGATATTGCAGGGATATAACCTGATATTTTATCCCGGAACTACATTGACGGACCGCGCTTTAAAGGATGAGTATATTTCAGAAAAAAAACAGGAGAGTTTTGAAAAGATTCAGGGCAAAATGAATTCACCGACTGTATCCAGCGAATCGGTTATTAGCAGCCGTTATTACCATATATGTTATGACTCGAAAGACAAAGAATACTACAACAGAATCATTGCCCTGCTAGGATTTAAATATATTCCATTGTCTCTGGTACGATTTTTTGCCGCGTCGCAATCTAACTTGAAAAAGATGCTCCTTGTCGCACTGATGAAAACATATATTGACCTGTTTAAGTTAAAAGCACGCCTGCGGTTATATATATGGGTGGCTCACGATGAATAATAATACCACGAATGAATTGGTCAGTATTGTTGTAACCAGCTATAACCACGCTGAATATCTTGAGCAGAGACTGCAGAGTTTGCTGGATCAAACATATAGCAACTTTGAAATAATCGTTGTTGATGATAATTCAACGGATAACAGTAGGCAGGTGTTGGAAAAATATAGAAACAATCCAAAGATTAAGTTGTTTTATAATGAGATAAATTATGGCCATGCAAAAACCTGCAATTTAGGTGTCAGTAAGTGCAGAGGCGAATATGTCATATTTGCGGAATGTGACGATTATTGCGAAACCAAACAAATAGAAATATTGGTTGACCGAATGAATCGCAATTCACGCGCAGGGGTTGTATACAGCAGCAGCAATATTGTTGATGAGAACGGAGTTGTCAAGTGTAATGATTTTTTTTATAGAGAGAAAAGATTTCAAGTAAAATGCTCGAAAGATGCCGAAATTCTGAAAGATGATATGCAGCGATTTTTATTGGCTTCTTGCGTAATACCGAATATGAGCGCTGCTCTAATAAGAAAAAGCTGCTTTGAATCGGTTGGCGGGTTATCTGATAAATATAAAACATGTTCCGATTGGGATTTCTGGTTTAGGGTGGCGTTAATAACTGACTTTTTTTATGTGTCTGAGCCTCTAAATAACTTCAGAAGGCACAGCTCATCGATGGACAGCATAATGGGGGCAAAAACACAGCTGTTAGAAATACAGGAACTATTGCATGAGGCAATAGCGAGGGTAAGGTTAACTTGGATTGAAGCAATCGTATACAGGATCAAAACGAGCGCTGTTCTTGTCAGTTTTCTTATCAGAATCTTTAAAAAAGAAAAAATGCTGTCAATAGTTTATGTAATAAAGGTAATGCTTAAACATAAAAGTATGGCCATATTTTTATTCATTGCGGGCATGATACGAATTATTTCTGTTTGTATCAACAGAATGCTTTATAAATAATTATTTGATGATTTGAGGTGTTTAAAATATAAGTCAGGATTTGACTTTCATTATATATTGGGAGGAAAAGCATTTATTATGCTTTATGCATCAAGATCACTTCTATTTATGCCAATTAGACTAAGAGGGTTTTTATCGTTCAACTTTGGAACGAATAATAATGAATACTTTAGTAAAAATACTGAATGTATGTGGCATACATCTGCGGTGACAAACCCTCATACCGATACATTTTCAAAAAAAGCTTGTAAAGAGCTTTTTAAGTCTTTCAAACAAATTAGCCTTAGACAAGCAAGTTTTAGTTTAACTCATTTGAGTTTTTTGTAAAGATTCATATCGCCCAAGCTTCTCAATTACATTACAAAAAAATATCTTAAATTTCTGGAACCAATGTTTGGGGCATCTATATTTATAATTGCCGAAAAATAATTTTTGTTAAGGGAAATGTTATGTGCGGGATATTCGGTTTTACAAATCAGATAAGCGATAAAATGGATTTTCTCAAGAAAATGGGAGAATTGCAGAAGCATCGCGGCCCAGATGGAGAAGGTTATTATGTAGATGAAAATGTCGCTCTTGGGATGAAGCGATTAAGTATAATAGATCTGGAACATGGGGGCCAACCATTCTTCGGCAGGGACAAGTCAGTTGTTGTTTTTTGTAATGGTGAAATTTATAATTATAAAGAGCTGAGAAAAGAGCTGGAATCGTGCGGTTATAATTTTATTTCTCACAGTGATGTAGAAGTGATACCTTATCTTTACGAAAAATATGGTGCGGAGTTCGTCAAGAAATTGAACGGCATGTTCGGGATCGTTATATATGACAAAAAAACAAATAGCATATGCCTGTTTAGGGACAGGTTGGGAATTAAACCTCTTTATTATACAGTTAAAGACGGGAATTTGATATTTTCATCTGAGCTCAAGTCTATTTTAAGTATGGATTCAGTGAAAAAGGAAATTGATTATAATGCTTTAAGCACATATTTACAGTTGATGTACATTCCCAGACCCATGACCCCTTTTAAAAATATATATAAGCTCGATTCTGGTTCATATATGTTATGGGAGAATAAAACATCTAAAATTGTAAAATATTGGGACATTAGTTTGAAGAAGAATGAAATAACTAGTGAAAAGCAATGTGAGGAAGAAATTGAAAAACTACTTTTTGACAGTGTGAAACTTGAATTAAACAGTGATGTTCCAGTAGGTTCATTACTAAGCGGAGGGGTTGATAGTTCAATTATTACCGCTTTAGCGGCAAAAATTACCGGAAAGGGTTTCTCAACTTTTCATATGAGATGGAAAGAGGTTGACGGTAAAACAGATGAAAGCAGTTTTGCACATATGGTTTCAGAACAATACAAGACAAATGAAACGCTTCGCGATGTGTCTCAAATTGATCTGATCGGCCTTCTACCAAAGTTGGTGTGGCACCTGGAAGAACCATTTGGCGATGCGGCGTTCGTTCCAACATATTTACTTTCAAAGATAGCTTCTGAGAAAGTCAAGGTTATGCTGAGCGGAGCCGGCGGAGACGAATTGTTTGGGGGGTATGGACATTACAGGGGTTATTCATCAATCAAGTCCATTATTAAATTGTTAATTTACGGAAAAAATCCGGCATTCAGCAATTATGATATGCTGAGGAATAATTTTGATCCATTATGGAAGAAGAGTTTTAAATGGTTCGTGCCCAACACTTTTAAGAGTAGTTTTGAAAAGAATTATTTGATAAATAGAAAAAATGATAAATTAAATGCATTAATGTTGTCTGACATAATGTATTATTTGCAGGATAACATCCTTTTTTTAACAGATAAGATGACTATGGCGACATCCCTGGAATGCCGGGTTCCTTTCTTGGATCACAGACTGGTGGAGTTAGCGCAAAAGATCCCGTCCGGTTTTAAGATAAAGAATAAAGAGAGCAAGTATATTCTCAAAAAGCTATCCGAGAGATATTTGCCAAAGGAAGTTTTGTACAGAAAGAAGGAAGGTTTTGGCGCTCCAGTATGGCTATGGGTCAATAAGTACAAGGACAAGTATTTTGACAAGCTATTAAACAATGGCTATTTGGCAACAAATGGCCTGATAGATAAAAAAGAACTGAATAAGTTAACTGCCAAAAAGATTTACGAAAAGTCAGAAAGCTGGTACTATTGGCAGGTTCTTATTCTGGAAATTTGGTTTCAGATATTTATTGAATGTAAAAAAACAGACAATGTATTTAACTAAATTATTCAAGCACTTTTCAAAATTAATTGAGCTTTTCCGCAAAACAAGGTCGTTCTCTGTTTTGCTTGAAGCGATAATGGCGGATGCGCAAATCTTATTATCCAAAATAACATTATTTCAGCTGGATTCTGAATCATCCAAACTGGAAAAATACAAAGGGAAAAAGGATATCATTGAATTAGTTGAAAAAATAAATGAAATATCAATTGATGGAGAGCGTTTTCGGAATCTCCCAAAGATAGGAAAAGAATTGCTTAGTGGCGGCAGCTTGGATGTTCTAAATTTGAAAATTCGGATCGCAACTAAATATATAGATTTCAGTGAAACACTGTTCGATACGGAATTTGAGGACGATGAAGACTATATGGCGGTTCATAGATTTGTCTGGATCTTTTATTTGGTTGCTGAGAAGCCCTCACTTGAAACTCACGAATTTTGCTGGAAGCAGATTGTTTTATGGTGCAATAAAAATGGCAAGCTTGAAAAAAGCATTTTGAAATATGATGTATATACAGTATGTGAACGAGTATTGTCCTGGATTTATCTTTTAATGATGATGGATAAAAAAATTGATACAGAGGAAAGAAATCTTGTACTGCAATCTATCAAAGAGCAGTTACTATATGTCGTAAAGAATCTTGAATATCACGGGAATAATACCAATAATCATATTCTTAATAATGGAAGGTTTCTTTATATCTGTGGATCTATTTTTGATTTAGCGAAAATAAAGAAACTTGGGGAAAGAATACTGCAGTGTGAAACATGTTATATCATCAAAAATGGTATTTCAAAGGAAGGTTCCACTCATTATCAGATGCTATTTACAAGATGGTTCTTGGAAGTTTACTGGGCTGCAAAAGCAAGCAATGATAGAGAGATGGTTGATTGGCTAAATCCTATTGTGAAAAAAATGCTTGGGGTCTGCGATGAACTTCAAAGTAATTATAGAGAGAAAAAATACCCTCTTTTCGGTGACATTTCTCCTGACATGGATCCCGAATGGTTTATGGGTTATCCATTCAGCAGTAATAAAGAAAAAAAATCTCTATGGCATCAATTATTTAACCTAAGTATTGAGGAATTAACTGAGGAAGATAAAAATAGTTGTATTAATTCAGATAACCAATGGTTAAGGATCTCAAAGAATAATATTGAGGTGTGGGTTTCAACTAAATCAAGTAATAGTTGCCACGGCCACAATGATAACGGAAGTTTTGAACTGTTTTATAAAGGAATGCCTATTATTGTGGATTCTGGCTTAATGAATTATGATTTGGAAAACAAAATATGCAGGAATCAAATAAGTGCCTTAGGCCATAGTATACCGATAATAAATGGGATTTCTCCGGATATAGGAAGGGAAATATGGTGCAACGGCAAAGCGAATTCTAGATGTGAAATTATTGGGAAAAGTGCCTATTATATTCATTTCAAAATATTGTACTCCAACCAAAAGTATGAACTGAATAGGAAGTTGTCCGTGATAAATGATTCTTTAGTGATTGAAGACAGAGTCATGGCTAAATCAAAACATATAAATTTAATAATGAATTGGAACTTAATATGGAAAATGATTAGCGTAAGAGAAAACGAGACCTCTATAGATCTTGGTTTTGAAAATAATCTTAAGATGAAGATCATAAAAACTGCAGATATGAGAGCGTCTTATAAAATCATGGAAAATGTAAGAAGCGAAAAATATGGTCAAAGAAATGTGATTAATACAGTCCAAATATTTTTTAAAATACCTTCTTGTGAAAAGTTAATAACAAGAATAAGCTTTAATGGGGTACTCTGATTTTATGTATTATCAAGATTTGATTTCAGTAATTATTCCAACAAGGAATAGAGCAAGATTCTTGAAAAAAGCTGTGGAAAGTGTCATAAACCAGAGCTATTCTAATTGGGAATTGATACTAGTGGATGACAACTCTGATGATGAAACTGGCCAAATTTGTGAAAGATTAACAAGCAGAAATAATAAAGTTCTATATATTCGCAATTCAACAACCATGGGTGGGGCAAAGGCCAGAAATATTGGAATAAAAAATGCGAAAGGGAAATATATTGCTTTTCTGGATGATGATGATATTTGGATGCCTTCCAAACTTGAAAAACAAAGTGATATTTTTATTAAAAAAAATGGTTTGGCAGCGTGTACTTGCAGTTACATTTTTCACAAGCCTTTTTCATTTAAAAAAACAATAGTTCCACCCGAGATAATAACAAACGAGATGCTACTTGGAAGAAATATGGCTGGCGGGTCTTCAATGATTCTGTGTGAAAGCTCTGTTTTAAAGGGACTGGGCGGGTTTGATGAAACTTTGCCAAGTGGGCAAGATTGGGATTTATGGATAAAACTTTCTCAAAAAGGCAAGATATTTTCAATTAAGGAACCACTTGTTATTTATAATAATCATTTCGGTGAAAGGATCACTTTGAACTATTCAAAGGCAATAAAAGGTTATAGAAAAGTGTTTTTTAAATTTAGAAGAGAGATGTCTTCGGATAACAGAAAAACTAATATTAGGAACCTTTGTGTGTTGAAATCTATTAATACCGAGGAATTGTGCCGCGGATTCAGGTATTATCTTATGGGGAAAAATGTCAAAAGCAGCTCGTTGCCCTTATTGAAATATATCCGCATTAGATTTAGAAATTTATTTTTTAAACAATAGAATAACCTCAATAGTGTTTGGGATAATAGTAAAATGAAAAACAAAGAATACTACAATAGAATCATTGCCTTGCTGGGATTTAAATATATTCCATTGTCTCTGGTACAATTTTTTTGCCGCGTCGCAATCTGGTTTGAAAAAGGTGCTCCTTGTCGCACTGATGAAAACATATATTGACCTGTTTAAGTTAAAAACACACCTGTGGTTATATATATGGGCGGTGAAAATATAAAAAGTATATTTGAAATAACACAACTAATTGCAAAACGCTCTGAAATGATTTTAAAACAGAAACTTGAAATTATAAGACCAACTACAGGTATAACAGATACTGTCACAACACTAAATTATTTTATAGATAAACTTAAAACCACTAATTTAAAATTAAATGGCGATATAAACACTGAAATCGATTCAACATTACTAAATTGCAAAAAATGGTTTGTACAAGATAGCACAAACTAAAGTTTGAATTTATTTGAGGAATAAAATGAAAACAATATTAATTTTTGGCGTGAATAGTTTCACCGGGAAACATTTTCAGGAATATGTGAAACAAAAAGAACTAAATAAAAATTATTTATTTATTGGCGTAGACAAAAAAAGTGATTTACAAAACAATAATTTTAAATTTGAAGAAATAGAAATATTAAGTAAAGGTGTTATAAAAGATATTCTTGTAAAACACAAACCAGAGTACATTGTAAACTTAGTAGGATTTTATGGAAAAGATGATTTTGATACTTTTTTTAATATAAACACCTTAATTTCAAAAAATATTTTAGATGCTATAATTGAGTGCAAACAAAATGTTGAAAAGATTTTATTTATTGGAACAGCTGCGGAATATGGGGAACCTAAAAATCTGCCAGTAAAAGAAACTAGTTTAGGGAGTCCTGTTAATTTTTATGGACTTACAAAACTAATGCAAACTGATATCGTAAAATATTACGCAAATAATTTTAATTTGCCAATTTGTGTAGCAAGAACATTTAACATTATTGGCAATGGGATATCAGAGAGTTTATCAATTGGTTCATTTTTGAAGCAGATTAAGAATTTAAACAATGGTGATGAAATGAAGGTTGGAAATATTGAATCAAAAAGAGATTTTTTGGACATATCTGATGTAATTGATGCTTACTGGAAATTGCTTATACTTGCCACTCCAGATGTTTATAATGTTTGCAAAGGGAAATCAATTTCCATGAAAGAAATTTTAGAACTCATGATTAACGAATCAAAGAAAAATATAAACTTTGTTTTTCATGATTCCTTTAAAAAAATAAATGATGTATCCGACATATATGGTGACAATTCAAAAATTATTAAAGAAACTGGCTGGCAACCTAATGTAAACATAGACGAATCAGTTAAAAAATTATTCAACAACAAAACAAATTATTAAAGTTATTTTCAAAGCAAATAAAATAAGGGGTTTTTGTGAAGTTTAATTTTATTATACCAACACGAAATAGAAAAGAGTTCCTTTTTAGGTTATTAACCAGCATAGAAAAACAAGAATTTCGCCCCGATGAAATAATTATAGTTGATGATAGCGATAAAAAAATTGACAACATTGAAGTTGAATTTGAAAATTTAAAAATCAACTATGTTTTTCCAAATTCCCGTTCTTTAACAAAGGCAAGAAATATCGGAATATCTTTAGTTAAAAATGATGTTGATTTTATTTGTTTTTTAGATGATGATATCGTATTTGAGGAAAATTGCCTACATAAATTAATTGAAACATTGTCAACTATCAGTAATGATGTTGCTGGCGTTAGTATGAACATTATTGATGCAAAGCGTTCACATCCCTTGTATATAAAATATTTTAAAAAGTTATTTTGTATGGAAACATTTAATGATGGGAAAGTTTTAATTTCTGGATTTAACAATCCATATTCACCAATTAAAACATCCAATTACAGCAATTGGTTATGTGGTGGTGTTACTGTATGGAGAAAATCCATACTTAACCAGTACAAATTTGATGAATGGTTTTCTGGGTATGGTGATTGTGAGGATTTAGAATTTAGTTATAGAGTAGGTAAAAAATATAAATTATTTTTCATTGCTGATGCAAAAGTTAGACATTTAATGGATTACAATAAAAAAGGGAATAATTTTAATGCAGGAAAAATGCAAAGTCTCAATAGACTTTACTTTGTTAATAAAAATAAAGAATTATCTATATTACTTTGCTTATACGCTTTAACAGGTCAATTTCTAAATAATTTTTTCAAATCCCTGTTTACTGTTAAAATAGGATATTTGTTTAGAGCATTTGGGAATATATACGGTATTTATATTTTCTTCATAAAAAAATGTAAATAATTTCGGCTTGACATTAGGACAGAAACTAAAGTGCCAGAAAAATCAATGATATCTGTTGTAGTTCCAACATTTAATCGTAAAAACATGCTAAGGAAATGTTTTTACTCAATTTTCGCGCAAACATATACTAATTTTGAAATAATTGTTGTTGACAATATTAAAAACAAATTCTATTTTTGTATTTAACGAACTTTTTTAAGCGTAAAAATTGAAACCAATGAATATGAATACAACTTCTAACTTCAATAAAACCCACACAACAAATAAAATTATCTTATTTTGTTCTATTCTTTTAGTTTTGTTTTTAATATTTTTTTCTTTTTCAAGTCATATATTCCTTAGTATAGTTACCCCAATTTTTCTAATTATTACGTTCTATTTCATTAAGAGCAACAATGAAAATATATTTATTGCCTTTCTTGCATTAATAGTATTATTTTCAAGAACATTCTCTTATATTAAGATACCTTACACTCCGGTTTACTCAGCCGAGTTATTTATTGTACTTTCTATTCTATTTATTGTTTTCTCATTGCTTAATGGCAGATCAATTAAAGCAATCAATTACCCAAAGATAGAGTTTGCTCTTTTATTCATTTTAATTATTTATGAAATATTATACGGTTTAGCTTACTATAATGATTATTTATTTGTTTTACGACAATCAGCAATATTTTATTACTCAATTTTCTTTTTCTTGGCAACTTTATTGTTTGATTCAATTCATAAAATAAATAAACTAACAAAAGTATTATATATATCAATTATTCTTTTAATTTTCACAACTATCACTAGAATAACTATTGCTGGAATTGGAACTTACGCATATTTTTATTTCTCAATTGCATTAGTTGCATGTTTGGTCCATATAAGCTTAAACAAAAACACTGGACTTTTTGTAAAGTTAATCACCATGGTTCTTTTAATACTGACTGCCGTAAGCGAGGTGCGTGCCGTTTGGATTGGTATAATAGTTGCTCTCTTGTTTGCATTTCTTATATCTTTACGCAACAAACACTTTAAATTATTTACAACAAAACTATCTATTACCGGAACAATTATTTTTTTCACTTGTTTTGCAGGGTTAATCATTGCGAAACCTCAAGCAATAAATAGCATATACGATGAATTTGTTACTATATTTAAACCAACAAATGAGAGAGTAACATCTTCAAATAACACCAGATGGCGCCTATATGTATGGAAAGATATAATTAATGAAAGCATGGAAAAACCTGTACTTGGTTGGGGTTTTGGAAAAAAATTTGTACCTGAAACAATTGCAAAACTTAATTGGGGCGGCTCGTGGAGACAACCATCTAAATATGACCCGGAAGCAAAAGGGTTTCAAGACCCACATAATTCGTTTCTTAGCATATTACACTCAACAGGAATAGTTGGATTGTTTTTATTTATTTTAATTATTGGAAGGGTAATTATATCCGCACTCAAAACTATAAATATTACAAACTCAAAAACCATTCGTACATATTTAATTGCACTTATTTTAATTGTAATTTGCATTTTAGCAACATCACTAACAATGGTAGTTATTGAAGGCCCATACTTTGGGATACCTTTTTGGGTTTCATTAGGTTTATTAACATCTCTTATAAATATCAATGAAAAGGAAACAAATGAAAGTAAAACCTAAAACAACTATTTTAGTTATAGGATACCTACCACCGCCGTATGAAGGAACAGCAAAATTAACCCAAGTAATAATTAACTCTAAATTACTTAACGACACTTTTAATATTGTGTTTTTATCTCTTAAAAAAAATTCACAAACACAGGAGCGTGGGGCATTAAATTTAACAAACTTAATCAATAATTTCTTGAACTATATTAATTTTATTAAACTTCTAATTTTCAAAAAGCCTAAACTGGTTTATATGGCTTTAGCACAAAACAAATTTGGATTTATCAGAGATTCTGTGTTCATATTGATATCAGGGCTTTTTAAAACTAAGGTTTGCCTACATTTCCTTGGGGGAAGTTTTAATGAGTTTTACAATGCTTCAAATAATTTTTTAAAGAAATACATCAAATATGTATTAAATAAAGCCGATAAGATAATACTGCTTGCTAACAAAATTAAAGAAGGATTTACTGGCATAGTATCTGACCAAAAGTTCACAACAGTTTATAATTGCGCACCGGACGATGTGGTAAAATCACAAGTCAACAAAACCAATGGACAATTTAATATTTTATTTTTAGGATATTTATCAAAAGCAAAAGGTGCACTTGACCTTGTGAAAGCAGCTGAAATAGTATTAAAACAAACTTCCAATATATATTTTCATCTATGCGGCCAGGGTGTTGATATAGAAAAAAATATCAAATTTATTTCAGAGCCAAATTTTGGTTATTCAAAAATAAAGGAAATATTAGAAAATCCTATTATTGCCAAAAATGTAACTATACGCAACCAGATAATTGATGATGAAAAAGAAAAATTATTTCACTTGGCAAATGTTTTTGTATTGCCAAGTTATTCTGAAGGTATGCCGATGGCAGTTCTTGAAGCAATGCAACACTCGCTGCCTTTAATAACAACTACTGCCGGAGCAATGGGTGAAGTTTTAATTGAAAATGAGAACACATTTTTTGTAAGCACAAACAACCCGGCAGCTATAGCTGATAAAATAATATATTTGTACAATAATAGTTCAGAGGCAGAACGCATTGGGGCAAACAATAAAAAGTTGACAACAGAAAAATATAATTCAACTGTATTTACACAAGATTTATCAAAAATATGGGCAAAGTTAACAAAGCAACCATGAGTGAAACATTCAAATTTCTAAACATCAATTTTAATTCATTAGACATTACAGGAACTATATCAACGATAGAAAAACTCGTTGAAAATAGAACCCCGGCAATGTTTTTCTCTCTTTCCGCCGAGCTTATAACAATGGCACAAAAAAATGAGCGTCTTAGAAATATTTATACTCAAAGTAAAATAGTAACTATAGACAGCTATGTTGTTTACTACTTGACTAAACTATTCGGTAACAAAATAAGCGAACCGGTAAGTGCCTCAAGAGTTATGTTTAACATGCTCCCTGTTGCTGAAAAGAAAAATTATCGTATATTTTTGCTTGGGGCATCTGAAGAAGTAATCTCAAAAGTTGTTGAAAACTTGGGGAATACCTATAAAAACATAAACATAGTTGGATATTCTAACGGATACTTCAACAAAAACAATGACACTGAAATTATTAATAAAATTACGCAAAGCAGACCAGATATACTATTTGTAGGTATGAGCAGCCCCCTTAAGGAATATTTTATTTACTCACATCTTGCCGATATGAATGTGCCTATTTCAATTGGTGTTGGTGGAATATTTGATATAATAGCTGGCGAATGTAAGTTAGCACCACACTGGGTTAGCAAAATCGGGCTTGAGTGGTTTTATAGATTTCTACAGGAACCAAGAAGGATGTGGAAGCGATATTTAATAACAAATTCAAAATTTGTAATTCTACTTTTTAAAGAGTTATTTAAAAGTAAGAATCACTGAGTATCAATGTAATTATTTGTAAATATCACTGCAATCAGGAGTTATCCAATGTTTAAAAACAAAATTGTTCTTGTAACTGGTGGTACCGGCTCATTTGGTAATGCTGTCGTAACGCGCTTACTAAAAACTAATGTATCAGAGATTAGAATATTTAGCAGAGATGAAAAAAAACAAGATGATATGCGAAATGAATTTAACAACCCGCTTATAAAGTTTTATATAGGTGATGTTAGAGATTATAACAGCATTATTCCTGCTATGATTGGGGTAAACTATGTATTTAGTGCCGCGGCTCTAAAACAGGTTCCATCGTGTGAGTTTTTCCCAATAGAAGCGGTAAAAACAAATATACTCGGTACAGAGAATGTTCTTAACGCGGCAATCGCAAGCAGCGTTGAAAAAGTAGTTGTTTTAAGCACAGATAAAGCCGTTTACCCTATAAATGCAATGGGAATGTCAAAAGCTCTGATGGAAAAGGTTATGGTTGCAAAGTCGCGCAATGTTGAAAATAAAAAGATGATACTATGCGCAACCCGCTATGGTAATGTTATTGCTTCGCGTGGCTCCGTTGTACCATTATTTGTTGAGCAAATTTTAAACGGCAAAAGTATTACAATAACGGACCCATCTATGACCCGTTTTATGATGTCACTTGAAGATGCGGTTGACCTTGTTTTTTTTGCATTTACCAACGCAAAACCTGGAGATATTTTTGTTCAAAAAGCACCAGCGTGTACAATTGGCAACCTTGCTATAGCCATTACTGAAATGTTCAAAGTTAAAAATGAGGTTAAAATAATTGGAACACGACATGGCGAAAAACTTCACGAAACATTACTAAACCGCGAAGAAATGGCACACTCTCAGGATATGGGTAAATACTACAGAATTATAGCCGACTCACGCGATATGAACTACAATCAATATTTTGTTAAAGGTGAAAAAAAATTATCCAATTTAGACGATTATACATCGTTTAACACAAAACGCTTAAATGTAACTGACATAAAAAAATTATTATCAACTATCAATTATGTAAAAAATTCTATGAATTTCTACATAAGGGGAAAGCAGTAATGGCAACATTAGTAATTACCGGTTCAGAAGGGTTTGTAGGCAAAAACCTTATTGTTGCGCTAAAACGGCTTAACAAACACATTATTCGCGCTTTTGACACCAATGTTCCATTGTCAGAGCTCCCTTCCATATTATCAGATGCTGATTTTATATTTCACCTTGCTGGAATAAACCGCCCTATAGAAGAATCAGAGTTCAAAAAAGGTAATACCGATTTAACACAACTTATCATAGACACACTTTTATCAAAAAATCACCATATACCCATAGTTTTAACATCGTCTACTCAAGCAGCCTCAGATAATCCCTACGGTATAAGCAAAAAACAAGCGGAAGATATAGTATTTTCATATTCAAAAAAAACAAAGACACCTTGTTATGTTTATCGTCTGCCAAATGTTTTTGGGAAATGGTGCAAACCAAATTATAACTCTGTTGTTGCAACATTTTGTCACAACATCGCACATGCCTTAGATATAAAGGTAAACGACCCCTCAAAAAAGTTAGAACTTGTATATATTGACGACATAATAGAAGAATTCGTAAACATTTTAGATTCCAAACCTGCTGTAGCGCTTAATTCATTTCAATATATTTCGCGTACATTTAAAATAACATTGGATGAATTAGTAAAAAAACTATACTCTTTTAAAGATATTCGTAAAACACAAATTCTTCCAGATATGGGTGATGATTTTACAAAGTTTTTGTATTCAACATATCTTTCATACTTAGATTCAAACGATTTTGCTTATAGTTTAGAGCAACGCTCCGACCAGCGCGGAGTATTGGCAGAAATGTTAAAGTCGCCGCATTTTGGGCAAATATTCGTTTCCCGCACAAAGCCAGGAGCAACACGAGGGAACCATTATCACGACACCAAAGTTGAAAAATTCTGCATAATAAGCGGTTTGGCAATAGTAAGGTTTAAGCACATACTCGGCGGCGACATTATTTCATACAAAATCAATGGAGAGGAAATTAAAATTATTGATATTCCGCCTGGTTACACCCACTCTATTGAAAATGCCGGTGATCAAGATTTAATTGTGCTATTTTGGGCAAATTCAATATTTGATGTAAATGTTCCAGATGCATTTTACCTGGAGGTACTATGAAACATAAAACACTTAAAGTTATGACAATTCTCGGAACGCGCCCTGAAATTATACGATTATCACGGGTTATGGCTATTTTAGATAAAGTAACTGAACATGTAACCGTACACACAGGGCAAAACTACGACTACGAATTAAACGAAGTATTTTACAAAGATCTTGAAATTAAAAAACCCAATTACTACCTCGAAGCTAACAATTCATCTTTAGGTGCAATGATCGGCTCTATCATTACGGCTTCAGAAAAAGTAATGCTAAAAGAAAAACCAGATGCAGTTTTAATTTTAGGTGATACAAACAGCTCAATGGCAGGAATAATGGCAAGACGATTAAAAATACCGCTGTTTCATATGGAAGCAGGTAACCGTTGTTTTGACCTTAATGTGCCCGAAGAAACAAATAGACGAATAATTGACCATGTAAGTGATATCAACTTGGTTTATACTGAACACGCCAGACGCAATTTGCTGCGTGAAGGCTTACACCCTCGCAAAATTTATCTGACAGGTTCACCTATGAAAGAAGTTTTGGAATACTATTTACCAAAAATTAAAAAATCACTAATTTTAAAACAACTCAAACTAAATGAAGGAAAGTACTTTTTAGTTAGTACACACCGCGAGGAAAATGTTGATAACCCACAAAACCTAAAGAAAATTGTAAATATATTAAACGCAATCGCGCAAGAACACTCTTTGCCAATTATTGTCTCAACTCATCCGCGAACAGCAAAACGCCTTGAAACATTAAAAAATATAAAACTAAGCAATAAAATATCATTTCTAAAACCATTTGGTTTTTTTGATTATGTTAAGCTTCAAATGAGCGCACGCTGTGTTATTT
>Ga0247841_10003404_pt1 | contig 29594 bp, 30 predicted proteins | sample LaCruzMarch2015__2_FD_192410 | JGI IMG/M metagenome (GOLD analysis project Ga0247841, IMG submission 192410) | Freshwater microbial communities from meromictic Lake La Cruz, Castile-La Mancha, Spain - LaCruzMarch2015_18m | ecosystem: Environmental > Aquatic > Freshwater > Lake | place: Spain... | reverse complement strand
GCTTTTCCGGGAAATACACGCTTGAGGACATCAAACGCATGAATTACGGAAATGGCGGGTTGGCGGGTTATCTGGGAACCAATGACGCCCGGGAAGTTCTCAAACGAATTGAACAAGGAGATGAATACGCGAAACTGATTTTTGACGCCATGATATATCAGATCGCGAAAGAAATCGGCGCATGCGCCACCGTTCTCAAAGGCGAGGTGGACTGCATAGTTTTGACCGGCGGACTGGCATACGGAAAGTATCTGGTCAGCCACCTAATCGAAAGAGTAAGTTTCATCAGTGAAGTACTCGTTTATCCGGGGGAAAACGAAATGCTGTCACTGGCTCAGGGAGCGCTCAGGGTGCTCGTTGGGCAAGAAAGTCCAAAAGTGTACTAAAGAAATTGGAGGATTGTAATGAAAGTCTTTGACTACATGGAAAAGTATGGACACGAACAGATTATCTATTTTTATGACAAAGCAACGGGATTAAAAGGGATCACCGCCATTCACGACACCGTTTTGGGACCGGCCATCGGGGGAACCAGATTATTCAATTACGCTAACGAGGACGACGCTTTATTCGATGTTGTCAGATTATCCAGAGGAATGACTTACAAGTGTTCGGCGGCAGGCTGCAATTGTGGCGGGGGAAAATCCGTTTTGTTAGGGGATCCGGCGACCGTCAAAAACGAAGCTTATCTTCGGGCTTACGGACGCTTTGTTCAGTCTTTGGGTGGGCGTTTCTTCACTGGCGAAGACATGAACATCAGCGAATTTGATGTTGATAACATCATGAAAGAAACCAATTATGTCAACGGGCGGGCGGACATGTCCGGGAATCCGTCTCCGGTCACTTCATACGGAGTGTATTGGGGAATCAAAGCCGCCGCCAAAGAAAAATGGGGAGATGACAGCCTGAAAGGGAAAGTCGTCGCCGTTCAAGGTTTGGGAGCCGTCGGTTACACCCTTTGCGAATATCTGCATAAAGAAGGCGCAAAGCTGATCGTTACCGACATCAAACTGGAAAAAATCGACCGGGCCGTCAAAGAACTTGGGGCCACCCCGGTTAAATGCGAAGAAATCTATTCCGTTAAATGCGACATCTTTTCACCGAACTCCGTCGGAGCCATTCTCAACGATGATACCATCCCTCAGCTCAAGTGCGAGGTGGTAGCCGGCGCCGCCAACAATGTTTTGTTGGATGAAAAGAAGCATGGCGACATGTTAATGGATCGAGATATATTGTACGCTCCGGACTATGTCATCAACGCCGGAGGCGTCGTCAATGTTTACCAAGAATTCAATCCGCCGTATAACCGCGAAAGAACTTTGGGGATCATCAAGCAAATTTATGATCGTTTGTTGGTCATTTTCGCTTATGCAAAAAAGAATCACCTCAATACCCAACTGGCTGCCAACAAATTCGCGGAAGACCGCATCAATCTCATCGGGAAAATGCGATCCAACTTCATTCCGGGCGAAAAACATCACTAAGATAAAACGAACACTCCATTTTTTGGAGTGTTTTTTTTACAAACCCATGGTATAATTTCGGATAGAGGCAAATATGAAAACTGAAAAAGAGATGTATGATTTAATTTTGGGATTCGCGAAAACCAATCCGCTGATTCGGGCGGTCGGCTTGAACGGTTCCCGGGCGTACGGTGAGGGAAGAACCGACATTTTTTCCGACTTTGACATCGTTTATCTGGTCACCGATTTAGATCCGTTTGTTAGGGATGATTCCTGGGTAAAGAGTTTCGGGGAGATCTTGATCCTTCAAAAACCTGATGACATGGGACCGAAGCCTAAACTAAATCCGAGCCGTTATGCTTATCTGGCCCAATTTAAAGACGGGAATCGGATTGATTTCACAATAGTCCAAAAGCGTAAAGATCGGAAGCAAAAATCCATCGGCGTAATCCTGCTTGACAAAGATAATCTTTATTCCCAAACCCCTCGAACCAATGAAGGACTATTCCTGATCCAAAAGCCGAGCGAAAAAGCCTTCCGGGATTGTTGCAACGAATTCTGGTGGGTCTCGGTCTATGCGGCCAAAGGTCTGTGGCGAAAAGAAATTCTGTATGCAACCGATCATCTGGAAAGTCATATTCGGAAGAAATTTTTGAAAATGTTGGAATGGCAGGTCGGATTTCGAAACCATTTCCAAGTTTCGGCGGGAAAATCTCAAAAATACCTGCTTCTGTACCTGAGTGAAAAACAAGGATCCGACTTGATGACTACTTATGATCTGTCCGGTTATGATCAATGTTGGCAAGCTTTGTTTCAGATGATGCGGCTCTTCGGCGAAACTGCTCGCGATCTGGCCTTGAAACTAGGGTATGCTTACGTTTTGGAAGAAGAAGAAAATGTCATCCGCCATGTAAAACACATTTATGAACTTCCCGATGATTCCGGGGAGATTTATTGAATAATTATTCGATGCTTTGAAAAGGAACACCAAGAAACCATCAAAAAAAAGCGAAGCTCCAAGCTTGGCTTTTTGTTTTATTAATTTGGGTTTTCGTTGAAAAAACGAATTGACTGTGATATAATACTCAAAGGAAATAAAGATATTTCGATGGAAGAAAAACGTCAGGGATTCTTTCTTCAAGAACATCGACCACGGAGGAGTACCCAAGCGGCTGAAGGGACTCGTCTCGAAAGCGAGCAGACCGGGGAACCGGTGCAAGGGTTCAAATCCCTTCTCCTCCGCCATTTTTCCAGAGATTTAAGCCCGTTCGTGTTGCGAGCGGGTTTTTATTTTACATAAGTTTTGGTGTGATACGGAAATAATCCTTTTGCTGTTTCCTCAAACAAGCTGGATTTTGAACAAAAATCTCACAAAAGCATTTCCTTATTTCACAAAATCAAGTATAATAGAAGCAGAAAACAATATTTTTATTCACTTGATCCAGTTAACCACGTTGCTTGTTTCGGGTCTAAAAATATCTAGCCAAGGAGAATCACAAATGGATTTGGAGTTTAACATAGTAATCAACGTATTTTCGATAATTCTTTTGTTTATTATTTATCTTCATTCCATTCAGACGGCAGAAAGAAAATCTTTGCAGTTCCGGCTGTTTTTTTATATGCTTTTCTTTACGGCGCTGATGTTGGTCATTGACGTTTTCAGCCGGTGCGACGGATTGAGTCAAGATTATTATCCTCTTTTCAACCGGGTCGGCAATTTCTTGATTTTCGCTGGAAGCCCCATCATTCCTTTCGGATGGCTCTTATACGCCTACTTGCAAGTCTTTAAAGACGAAAAGAAGGTCAAGAAATTTTATCTGCCTTTGTTCCTGGTGTTTTTGGCCCATCTTGCCATGGTCATTGCTTCGCAATACACCGGGTGGTTCTATTACATTGATGCGGCGAATGTCTATCACCGCGGACCGCTTTACTTCCTATCGGTGGGAGTAACGCTGGTGACCGTCGTCGCCGTATTGATCTTTATTGCTTTGAATCGGAAGATAATTGCGAAGAAATACTTCTTTTCATTGATGTTTTTCCCATTTCCGCCGGTTTTTTGCATCATCTTTCAAATCGTCTTTGAAGGATATTCGCTGATTCTAAACGGAATCGTTCTGTCTTTGTTCATCGTTTTCTTGGACATTCAAAACCGGAGCATGAAAACCGATTATTTGACCGGGGTTTACAACCGGCAAGCTCTGGACAACTATCTGAAAGTCAAAATTAGCAGTTCCGGAAGCAGTGGCGGGTTTTCGGCCATTTGGCTGGATTTGGACCAATTCAAGATCATCAATGACACTTTCGGTCATGACATCGGGGATCGCGCTTTGGTAAAGTTCGCGGCCTTGTTGAAAGGCTGCATCAACGCCTCCGATTTTATCTCCCGCTATGGGGGAGACGAGTTTTGCATCGTATTGAACACTCAGGACCAAAAGGCTTTGGAAGCGACCGTGGGCTGCATCAATGCGGTGGTGAAAGAATTCAATGAATCAAATTCTGCTGAATACAAGATCGAGTTTAGCATGGGATATGACATTTACGATCGGAATTTGTACCCGAGTCCCGAAAAATTCCTAAAACACTTGGACGATCTGATGTATGTCAAGAAACGGGAAATGAAAAAGATTGGCAACGACGAGAAGAACTGAGTCGATCAAACGACGAAAAAATATCGCGGTTGTTTTCACAGAATATAATGGTATAATTAAAAAGATGGAAGACCGTTTTTCGGGGTTTCCATCTTTATTGTTTTAAGGAACGAATGAAAAAAATGAAAATAAAAACCACCTGGTTTTATGTTATTACCGTTTTTACGATTTTAATTATGATTTCCAGCAATCTTGGTTTGGTCCTGCTTTTATTGGGACAGAGGATTTTTTGGATCGTGTTGTATGGAATGGGAGTGACGGGGGTTTGGGGGTGGCTAACCTTGCTTGATCAAAAACAAAGCCAAAAAGCCGAAGCTGGACCCGAAAACGGGGAAAAGCTGACCCTGAAGCATTATTTTCCTTTTTTGGTCATGCTGTTTTTCCATTTTCTGGTGCTGGTCGTCCGCTGGTGGACTCTAAAGATCCCGACTGACTCCTTTTACCCGGAACTTTTGTTCGGCGGGCAGGGACTGCTGCTTCTGGCTCTTTATTTTTTGGGGAACCGGCGTTTTTCCAAAATCGGCGATTTCTTCTTTCGCTTTGCCATTTACGCTCTGGCATACATCGGGCTCTCGGTCAGTTTGCTGGTCACCTCTATCTCTCCATTCTAAAAAGTGAAGGGAAGTTACGAACTGAAAATGCATTGACAGATTAGGTATTTAATGGTAAACTGGTTCATAAACCAGGAAATGAAAGTTGGCCTTTATGAATCTGACCGGAGATATTCTGCGGGGTTATACCGGCCCCATTATTTTGTCCATTTTGGAAAAAGGAAATAACTATGGTTACCAGATTAACATTGAACTGGCGAAGAAAAGCGCCGGTCTATTTTCTTTGACTGAAGCCACCATGTATACTTGTTTCAAACGGCTGGAGAAAGAAGCGCTGATAAGATCTTTTTGGGTGTCATCTGAGCATAGTCACCGGCGAAAATATTATTCGATTACTTCCGCGGGAATTGAAAAACTGAATGAATACCGAAAAACTTGGGAAAACGCGAAGAATACCCTGGAAGTGTTTTTGGGAGATGAAAAATGATGGAAGAAAAAATCAAGAAATACGTTATTTCCCGATATGGTTTCGATCATGGCCCGAAAAACCAGATCCGAATGGAAAAGATCACGGCTGAACTGACTGCGAAATTCCGTGAGAAACTAGGAAACGGCATTGATGAGAATTTGGCTTTTAGTGATGTCACCTGCGAATTCGAAGAATCCGAACAAAAGGAAGCCCTGCGCCGAACCCCGATTCACCGAGCGGTTTGGAACATCATGTTGCTGCTTTCGTTTTTGTTTTTACTTTTGGCTCTGATCGTCCGGTTGACTGATTGGGAAGCCGCCTGGTTTTATTCGGGTAAACTTTGGGATGTAAGATTGGTAAACATTTCGTTTTTTGCCACTTTGGCTTTTCAGATCGTCTCGGTGGTTTTGGAAACAGCCGTTTTGGTCAAGTTTAAAAACAGAATGAATATTTTGTTCGTGATCATTCCGGCCGGACTTTTGGTTTTGAACGTCCTGGTGATGGCGGTCATGCTAGTCGGATAATACCGTTACCTTGAAAAAAACGGGGTTATAATATATAATTAATAAAGAATTGGACTTGGAAAAAGTTTCTAAGATACCGGAACTCATCATCATTGAGAATGATGAAGCGAGCTTAGATTTGGAGAAGAACATGGTCAAAAAGAAATCTCTTATTAAACTTTATGGGTTCAACAACCTTACCAAAACCCTGAGTTTTAATATTTATGATATTTGCTATACACGTGACGATTCGGAACGCAAATCGTACATTGAATATATCAACCAGCAATACAACAGCGCCCGTCTGAAGAAAATATTGACGGAAGTAACCAAAATCATCAATGCGAAAATCCTTAACATCGCTACACAGGATTATGAACCTCAAGGGGCCAGCGTGGCGGTTTTGATCGCCGAATATCACGATGAACACGGAAACTACATTTCGCAGGAAGAAACCATGCCCGGAAAGGAAACGCTGCTGGCGCATTTGGACAAAAGCCATCTGACCGTTCACACTTATCCGGAAAGTTTCCCGAACAACAAAATCAGCACTTTCCGGGTCGACATTGATGTTTCCACTTGCGGCGAGATTTCGCCGCTGAAAGCCTTGAATTATCTGATCAAATCCTTTGACTCCGACGTGATAACCATTGATTACCGGGTCCGGGGATTTACGCGTGATCTTGACGGAGAAAAACGTTTTTTGGATCATGACATCGATTCCGTTCAGGATTACATTGACGATGACATTGAAGTTAATTACACGACCGTCGACATGAATTTGGCGCACAATAATATTTTTCACACCAAAATGATGCTGAACACTTTGGTTTTGGACAATTACCTCTTCAATGTCCAAAGCGACCAATTGTCTGAAGAAGAAACAAAACTGATCCGCCAGGAAATCAACCAAGAAATGGTGGAAATATTTTACGGGATGAACATCCCGAGAATGAAGTAGTCCCATGACCGAAGAATGGTTCAGCGAATACTGGACGGACAACATTAAATTCAGCGTCAAAGTAAAAAAGCACCTTTATTCCCATCAAACCAAGTTTCAAAAGATCGATTTCTACGATTCCTATGAACTGGGGCGGTTTTTTACGCTTGATGACATCATGATGGCCAATGAAAAGGATCAGTTCATCTACCATGAAATGATGATCCATGTGCCGATGTCGGTCAATCCCGCCATCCGAAAGGTTTTGGTCATTGGCGGCGGGGATGGGGGATCGGTTCGCGAACTTTCCAAATATCCTTCAATCGAAAGAATCGACATGGTGGAGATCGACGAAGAAGTGGTTCGAAAATGTCAGGAGCTCTTGCCTGTTACCGCGTGCAAACTGACTGATCCTCGCGTCCGGCTTCATTTTGAGGACGGCGCCAAGTTTGTGAAAACCGCCAAAGAAACATACGACTTGATCGTGGTTGATTCGACCGATCCGATCGGTCCGGGTGAAGGCTTGTTTACGAAAGAGTTTTATGAAGACTGTCATCGGATCCTTGGTCCGGACGGAATCCTAGTCAATCAGCATGAAAGCCCTTATTTCAACAATACCCGAGCCGAAATGATCCGGGCTCATTCCAAATTGTCGGCTTTGTTTCCGATTGCGACCGTGTATCAGGCTTTCATTCCCACTTATCCCAGCGGCCACTGGCTGTTCGGGTTTGCTTCCAAGACCCATCAGCCGGATGAATTCCACGCTAACGTCAAGCTTCTGGAATCTTTCGGGTTGGAGTACTATAACCAAGACATTCACCAAGCGGCTTTCGTTTTGCCAACTTATGTAAAAAAAGCCCTTGAGAACAAATAAGTTTCATTAAAGAAGAGCGAGGAGAAAAAATATGCAATTATTGCCACAATCCAAATTTGGAAAATTGGCTTTATGGGTTTTCATTGCGTTAGTCATTTCGTTGGTGGCGCTTTTGATCATCAATTGGGTGTTTGATCCGGTCGCGGGAGACGGTTTTTTCGGAAACTGGGTCTTTGCGATCCCGATTTTATTCAGCTGGGTTTTTAGCGGATTGACTCTGGCCTTTACCTTAGTGGCGATGTTTCGCCATCACGATTATTCAATCACCGTCATCATGTTCGGGGTCGTCAGCCTGTATGCCTTTGTTTTTGGAACTTACCAAATATTGACGCTGCGATAAATTAGTTTAGCGTTCCATGTGGAAGGAGTATTCATGCCTTTGCCATCATTCTTGTCATTCTTCAAGCAATCGCCAATTGCCTTTTCCTATTCCGAAGCGGTACTTTCCGCGGATGGGAAACCGCTGGATTTTGTTTTTAAGAACATCAACCCAGCATTCGAGAAATTATTCAAACTCAAGAAGAAAGAAATCCTTGGGAAACGTTTTTTGACGGCGCTTCCGTTAAAAGACCATTCCAACGCCCAGTGGCATGATCGTTTGACTCAAGCCCTGACGACTTCCTCGCTTCAGAGTTTTGAATTGCCTTTCCCGGATGGGGACCGATGGGTTAAAATGACAGTCATTCCCGAGGATTCCAGCCACTTGGTCTGCCTCGCGGAAGACATTTCGAAATCCCATGAGAAACCAAGGACCAATCCAGACCCGGAAGAAATTGATCTGGATATATTTTGCGTTTTGGATTTGGAAGGCCATTTCCAAAAAATCAGTGCCCAATTTGAAAAAGGACTTGGTTTTTCGCTCGAACAACTTAAGAGCCTTTGTTTTTTGGATTTGGTGCACGACGAAGACCTTCCCTTTACTCAAGAGTCCATCCAAAAGGTGGCAAATACCGAGGAACTGGGGGATTTTGTCAGCCGTTTCCGGACGAAAAATGAACGTTATGTCTTTTTGGAATGGCGGGCGAAAAAAAACGGAAAATATATCTTTGCTTCGGCTCGGGATGTGACCAAAAAAATCGAGCATGAACGCCGGTTGGAAAAAGAAGCCATGCATGACGAACTGACCGGTTTATATAATCGTTTCTATTTTCATAAACGGGCGGCCGAAGAAATCTCGCGGGCCAATCGTTACAAGTTTCCGGTTTCGATGATCATCGCCGACATTGACCATTTCAAGAATGTCAATGATACTTGGGGACATCCGGTCGGAGATGACATTTTGGAAAAAATGTCGCGGCTGATGGCTCAAAACATTAGAAAATCGGACATTCTTTCCCGTCTGGGAGGGGAAGAATTCGTGGTGCTGCTTCCGGAAACCGATTCCGAAGGGGGCCGGGCGGTCGCGGAAAAACTCCGAAGCGTCATTGCTTCCTTTGAGTTTCCGATCGTCAATCGGATCACCGCCAGTTTTGGAGTCGCCGAACTGCGAAAGGATGAGTCATTTCGAAATTGGTACAAACGCGTTGATGATGCCATGTACAAAGCCAAAGAAAGCGGACGGAACCAGGTCATTCGCTTTGAAGACGGTTTTGTATTCGAACCAATTCCGTCCGGAATTTACTTTGAATGGAATCACAACTGGGAAAGCGGGAATCCGGAGATTGACCGGCAACACCGGCATCTCGTGGAAATGGGAAATCCTTTGATCATCAATCTGAAATCGGAATCCCCGCGGGAACCGATCACTCGCCAGATCGAACAGCTGATTGGTGAATTGGCTTCGCATTTTGCTTTTGAGGAAACGGTCTTGTTGGATCTGGGATATCCGGAATACGATGATCATAAAGCGATGCATCATCAGATCCTGGCGAAAGCCGCGGAATTGAAAGGCAAATATGAAAGCGAAGAAGTCCAAGGAGAAGTCTTTGTTTCCTTCCTGATCGATGATTTCATCATCGGGCACATGGCCGAAGCCGATTCCAAATTCTTTCCGCTGACCAAAGAACAAAGCCGAAATTAAGATTTTTAACCAAGATGCCAAACGGCATCTTTTTTGATCTTTCTAAAGCTTGAATGATCATCAAGGCCGCCGATCCCTATTGACAACGTTTTCACCTTTAGATATAAGAATAGACGTAATACACAGAGGTGCGTTGTTTGGGTATGGAGCCGATGCCAAGGGGATGAACCCCCGATGCGGCCGAAAAAGGCAAACATCGCCGAAAGAAAAAACGGGTTCATCCGTTTGGGTCTTGGTGGATAGGAGACTTGCTCATCCACTGTCACGAAAAGTGAAGCGCTGTTGTCTTTTCGAAGGCGACAGCATTTTTTACGAAAGGGGAGAATGTTTTGAGAAAATTCACGATTGAAAATTTGAAGATCGGCGATTACTGTTCTTTGTCTAAGAAATTCACCGAGGCCGATGTCATCGGCTTTTCGAAAGTATCCGGCGATGTCAACCCCGCTCATCTCGATGAGAGCTACGCGAAAACCACCATTTTTAAAACCCGCATCGTTCACGGAATGCTGGTTGGTTCTTTGTTCAGTGCCATTTTGGGAACTGAGCTTCCGGGTTTGGGAAGCATTTACACCAACCAAAATCTGAAATTCGTGAAACCGGTGTTCATCAATGACACGATTACCGCGACCGTCACCATCAAAGAGGTTATTTCCGATAAGAACCGGGTGGTTTTTGATTGTGTCGCCAAAAACCAAAATCAAGAGACCGTGATCGTCGGCGAAGCCGTCATCATGCCGCCGCGTTTGGAGGATTCATGAAAGGTTTTATCAACCGGGAAGACTTTAAAAAATACGTTAAAAGCGGAATGAGGATCATGGTCGGCGGCTTTTTATCCAACGGCAGTCCTGATTATCTGATTGATGCCATTTTGGAAACCGATGTTAAAGATCTGACCATCATTTGCAATGACGGGGGCTTCGAAGACAAAGGGGTCGGGAAACTGATTGTTGCCCACCGGGTAAAAACTCTGATTGCTTCGCACATTGGGACCAATCCGACCGCCGGAGTGCAAATGCAAGAAGGAATGCTCAACGTCGTTTTGGTTCCGCAAGGAACGCTTGTGGAACAAATCCGGGCCGACGGAGCCGGTCTGGGCGGCATTTTGACTCCCACCGGGCTTAACACCATCGTCCAAGATGGAAAGACCGTCATTACCGTCAAAGGGAAAGATTATTTATTGGAAGAACCCATGCACGCGGATCTGGCTTTGCTCGGAGGAGCGATCGCGGATAAATTCGGAAATCTTCGCTATCGGAAGACCATGCGAAATTTCAATCCGATCATGGCTACGGCGGCCGATTTGGTCATCGCATCGGTTTCCGAAGTCGTGGAAGCCATAGATCCGGAATGTGTCATAACCCAATACCCTTTGGTTGACTTTGTGATCAAGGAGGAACGATGATGGACGGAAAAATCATTGCTTGCATGCGGATCGCTTTGGAACTTAATGACGGCGATGTCGTCAATTTGGGGATCGGAACGCCGACTTTAGTGGCTAATTTCATTCCGCCGGATAAGCATGTCATTTTACAGTCGGAAAACGGGATCATTGGCATCGGCCCTTTGGCCGCCGAACCCGGAGAACTGGTCAATGCTGGGGGGATCCCCGCGACCATCATTCCCGGCGGAGCCTTCATTGATTCCGCGACTTCCTTCATGTTCATTCGCGGCGGACATGTTGATGTTACCGTTTTGGGAGCTTTGGAAGTGGATGAAGAAGGCAGTTTGGCTTCCTGGATCATCCCGGGGAAGAAAGTTCCCGGAATGGGCGGAGCCATGGATCTGGTAGTCGGGGCCAAAAAAGTCATCATTGCCATGCCCCATACCAATAACGGGAAATCCAAAATACTTAAGAAATGCACCTTGCCTTTAACGGCTTATAAAGAAGTAAATCTGATCGTGACCGATATGGCCGTCATGGAAGTCCGCAGTGACGGACTCCACCTTTTGGAGATCCATCCGAGCTATACCATTGAACAAGTGGTAGCCGCAACCGAAGCCAATTTGATCATTGATCAGGTCATTCCGATGAAAGGAGCTATATTATGAAAGTTATGTTACGTTTGAGGATGTCCGCTCATGATGCCCATTATGGCGGGAATCTCGTCGATGGCGCCCGGATCATGGGCTTGTTCGGAGACGTGGCCACCGAGTTGTTGATTCGCCAGGATGGCGATGAAGGCCTGTTCCGGGCTTATGATAAAGTGGATTTTTTGGCCCCGGTTTACGCCGGCGATTATTTGGAAGTGACCGGAGAGATCACCGAAGTCGGCAATACTTCCCGAAAAATGAAATTTGAGTGTTATAAAGTCATCGCGGCGGAACCGGAAGTTGGTCCTTCCGCGGCCAAGTTTTTGGAACACCCGATCTTGGTAGCCAGCGCGAGCGGAACCTGCGTGGTTCCCAAACCATTGCAGAGGAAATGAACGATGGAAAAACTGATCATCACTTGCGCCCTGACTGGAGCGGAAGTCACCAAAGAGCAGAATCCGGCCGTTCCTTATACGGCTTCGGAGATGGCGGAATCCGCTTTTCAGGCCTATTTGGCCGGCGCCAGCATAATTCATCTCCACGCCCGTTCTGATGACGGAAAACCGACTCAAGATGCTTCCAGGTTTAAAGAACTAATCAGCGCCATTCACGAGAAATGTCCCCAAGTGATCATTCAGGTCTCCACCGGCGGAGCCGTCGGGATGGGCCGCGATGAACGCTTGGCACCGGTTACCCTGAATCCGGAAATGGCCACTTTGGACTGCGGAACCTTGAATTTCGGAGGAGATGACATTTTCATCAACACCGAAAATGACATCAAGTACTTTGCGAAGAACTTGGAAGATCGCCATATTTTCAAAGAATTGGAATGCTTTGAAAAAGGCCATATCGATACCGTTTTGCGACTCGCAAAAAAAGGATTCATCAATCCGCCTTTCCACTTCAGCTTTGTTTTGGGAGTAAACGGCGGCATGACCGGAGAAGAACGGGATTTTGAGTTTTTGAAAAGCAGCCTTCCAGCGGATGCAACTTTCAGCGTCGCGGGGATCGGGAGATACGAATTCAGTCTCGCCGAATTGTCAATCGCCAGCGGGGGCCATGTCCGCGTCGGCTTGGAAGACAATTTATATATTGAAAAAGGCGTCTTGGCATCTTGCAACGCCGAATTGGTTCATAAGGTAGTAAAGATGGCGATTGCGCATAACCGCGCCATTGCCACCCCAGAAGATACGAGAAGAATACTAAGAATGGAGAAGAAAATATGAACAAACCTTGCCCTTACGGGACTCACCGCGTCATTTCCCCAGCCGGCGTCTTGCCACAAGCCGCCGATGTATTGGATAATACCATGATTTGTCAGGACAACGAGATCCTGATCGATGTTCTGACTCTGAACATTGACTCAGCTTCGTTCACCCAAATAAAAAACGCCACCAACAAAGATGAAGAAGCCATGAAACGGATGATCATGGAGATCGTCCAGAAGCGCGGAAAAATGCAAAATCCGGTTACCGGAAGCGGCGGAATGCTGCTTGGGAAAGTAAAACAAATCGGAAAAGACTTGCACCGCGATCTGAAAGTCGGCGATAAAATCGTCACTTTGGTTTCGCTTTCTTTGACTCCTCTGAAAATAAAAGCCATTAAAGGCTTGCATATGGAAAAAGACCAGGTCGACATCGATGGCCAGGCCATTCTCTTCGAAACCGGAATCTACGCGAAGATTCCGGCCGATTTAAGCGAACACTTGGTTTTGTCCGCCCTGGACGTCGCGGGAGCGCCGGCTCAAGTCGCCAAATTGGTTAAAAAAGGCGATTCCGTTCTGATCTTGGGAGCTGGGGGAAAAAGCGGCGTGCTTTGCGCTTATCAAGCCCGGAAGAACGCGGGACCGAAAGGAAAAATCATCGGTCTGTTAAGCAATCCAGGAAAACTGGAAGATTTGAAATCGCTAAATGTTTGCGATGAGATCATCATTGTTGATGCTCGCGATCCGATGGCAGTATATCGTGAAGTGCTTAGAGTCAACAATAACCAGAAAGTTGACGTCACCATCAATTGTGTTAATGTCCCGAATACGGAAATGACTTCGATTCTTCTGACCAAGCCGACCGGAACGGTTTACTTCTTCAGCATGGCCACTTCGTTTACGAAAGCGGCTTTGGGAGCGGAAGGGATCGCCTCGGAAGCGGTCATGATCATCGGCAACGGTTATACGGCCGGCCACGCGGAACTGACTTTAAATCTTCTTCGCGAATCCAAGCCGTTATTTGATTTATTCGTAAAACGATACGAACCTAAGGAGTGACGAGAATGCTAATCGTTAATGATAAGTATCTTGGCCGTAAAGCTAAGTATTTCCCGAATGTGACCGCTGAGCAGTGGAATGACTGGCATTGGCAGGTCAAAAACCGCATCACCTCGGTTGACAAACTGAAAAGCTTCATTGATCTTCCAAAGGAAGAAGAAGGCCAGATCAATAATGTTCTGTCCCGTTTTCGGATGGCGATCACCCCTTACTTTTTGACTCTGATCGATCCGGAAAACCCGAATTGTCCTATTCGCAAACAAGCCATCCCGAGCATCAATGAAATGACGATCGGACAGCATGACTTGCTTGATCCGCTTGATGAAGACAAAGATTCCCCGGTTCCGGGATTAACGCACCGTTATCCCGACCGCGTCTTGTTTTTGGTCACCGATCAATGCAGCATGTACTGCCGCCATTGCACCCGAAGACGCTTCGCCGGGCAAACTGACCGGGAATCCTCAAATGAACGAATTGAAAAAGGCCTTGAGTACATCAAAAACACCAAGACCGTCCGGGACGTCCTCATTTCCGGGGGGGATGCCCTGCTTTTAAGCGATGACCGATTGGAGTCGATCATTTCCCGTCTGCGGGGGATCGACCACGTGGAGATCATTCGTTTGGGAACCAGGACGCCGGTAGTCATGCCTCAGCGCATCACCGACAACCTAGTTAACATGCTTAAAAAGTATCACCCGATTTGGGTCAACACTCACTTTAATCACCCTGATGAAATAACTACCGAAAGCAGCCAAGCCATCGCCAAATTGGCGGACGCGGGAATCCCCCTCGGAAACCAAAGCGTTTTGTTGCGAGGAATCAATGACTGTGTTCCGGTTATGCGAACGCTTTGCACCAGACTGGCGCAGATGCGGGTTCGGCCATATTATCTATATCAATGTGACATGTCCCTTGGCATCGATCATTTCCGAACTCCCGTTAGCAAGGGAATCGAGATCATGGAAGGTTTGCGCGGCCACATCAGCGGCTTCTGCGTTCCGACCTTCGTTGTAGATGCTCCGGGCGGAGGGGGAAAGATTCCGGTCATGCCTAACTATGTCATTTCCCAGTCCCCAAGCAAAGTCGTGCTGCGCAATTATGAAGGCGTCATCACCACTTATAACGAACCGACCGATTACGTGGACAACTGTAACGGCGAGTGTGCTTGCGCGGATGAGGAAATCGGAGTCAGTTCTTTGCTTTCGGGTGAAAAGAACGCTTTGGAACCAAAGAACTTGGAAAGAAGGGAACGAGCATTAAAACATTAGTTGACCTTCTGGATTTGTACTCTCTGATCAGCCTGGTCGGGAACGCAAAAAACGCCGGGAAAACTACGGTTTTGAACCATCTGATCCAAGAATGCGGATCAAAACGGATCGGCATCACTTCGATCGGGTTGGATGGGGAAAAAATTGACCAGATCACCAATCTTCCCAAACCGCGCATTCATGTAAAACCAAAGATGCTTGTGGCTACGGCGAAAGAATGCTTGCGTGAATGCGAAGCTGGGTATAAAATTTTAAAGACCACCGATCTTTACACGGCTTTGGGACCCATCGTCATCATTGAAATTACCGCTCCTGGAAATTGCTTAGTGGGCGGACCTTCAACGATCACCAAGATGAAAAAGGTCATTCGGGAATTCCGAAGACTGGGAATAAAAAATATTCTCGTTGACGGCGCGTTTTCCCGTTCGACTTTTTCTCAAATCGGAGGAGCCGTCATTTTCTGCGTTGGCGCCAGTTATTCGCAAGACATGGGAAAAGTCGTCAGCCATGCCCAAAATACCATCAAGCAGTTTCAACTTCCGAAATTCGATCAATTGTCCCGGCCTTTGGGAAGATCATCCAAGATCCAAAAAATTTACCAAGATGGTGATCGAAAGACGGTCGGAATCGATTCGACTTTGGGAAACGGGAAAAGCATCATTGAAACCATCGGTTCCGATGTTCGGTTTTTGTATGTCCCCAAAGCGGTCAGTCAGTCTTTCCTAAAGGAATTTGTGAAAGAACGCCAGCGGCTGAAATGCGATTTGATCGTTTCCAGCCCCACCCATTTGATGGTTGACGAACAACTTCTGAAACATCTGTTTTTGCTTGACCAAAAAATCTATGTGCTTCATCCGATGAAGTTGGCGGCCATTGCTTACAATCCGTTTTCACCGACCGGTTATGCCTTTTCCAATGAACAGTTCAAAGCTGAACTCCAGAAAGTTACCGATCTTCCGGTCATAAATGTTTTAGAAAGCCAGAAATGATATGAATAAACTAAATTTGGATCAAAAATTAATTGACGAGTCCCGGGGATTTGCCTCCGCGATTGCGAAAGACGTCCAATCGTTCATAAACGAACGAACGACCGTCGCGGTTGAAAGAACCGTTTGTAGACTGCTGGGGATCGACGGCGTCGATAATTTCGACGTTCCCGTTCCCAACCTGTTGGTCGATGAAGTCGTAAAGCACGGGGATTTGTCTTTGGGAATATCATCTTATTTGGGAAGCGCGCTGATAGCCACGCAAATGACGCTTCCGGATTTCGTTTCCGGGTTTTTGAAGCACGAAACCAAACTCTGCGATCATCCGCTTCCATCCGTCAAGCAGATCAAGGCCGTTTTGGCTCCGTATTTGCATAAAACTTTGGAAAAAATCCAAAAGAACAAACAAGACCGCGCGGAATATTTAAAGAAATTTCCTTCGAAACCAACTGAAATATACGTCATCGTTGCTACCGGAAACATTTACGAAGACGTGATCCAAGCCAAAGCGGCGGCTTCAGCCGGCGCTGACATCATCGCCGTGATCCGTTCAACCGGTCAATCCCTTCTGGACTATGTCCCGTACGGAGCCACCACCGAAGGGTTTGGGGGAACCTATGCCACTCAGGAAAACTTCCGGATCATGCGCAGCGCTTTGGACGAAGTTTCAAAGGAACAGAACCGTTACATCAAACTGGTGAACTATGCTTCCGGTCTTTGCATGCCTGAGATTGCAGCCATGGCCGCATTGGAGCGCCTGGATGTTTTGCTTAACGATAGTTTGTATGGAATTATCTTTAGAGACATCAACATGCAAAGGACCTTGATCGACCAGTATTTTTCACGGTGCATCAATGCTTACGCCGGGATCATAATCAATACCGGGGAGGACAACTATTTAACTACTTCGGATGCCTTCTCCCAAGCCTATACGGTTTTGGCTTCGCAATTCATTAATGAGCAATTCGCTCTATTAGCGCACCTGCCCAAAAAATTGATGGGTCTCGGACATGCTTTTGAGATTGATCCGGCCATTGAGAACAGCTTTTTGTATGAAGTCGCCCAGGCGCAGATGGCTCGAGAGATCTTCCCGGATGCTCCTTTAAAGTACATGCCGCCGACCAAGCACATCACCGGAAACATTTTCCGGGCTTATTTGCAAAACACTTTGTTTAACATTGCGACCATTTTCACCAGCCAATCGATCCACTTGCTGGGGATGATGACGGAAGCCATCCATACTCCGTTTATGTCCGACCGCTATTTGGCCATTGAAAACGCAAAAATGGTGGCCACGGCCATGAAATCCTTTGGGGATGAAGTCTACTTCAAGCCGGGGGGACTAATCGAGATGCGGGCCCAGAGCACTTTGAAACAAGCGCATGATCTGCTTGAGGGAATCAAAAAAGATACTTTGTTTAAATCCTTGGAAGCCGGAGTCTTCGCGGACACCAAACGCAGTTTTACGGGCGGAAAAGGGTTGGACGGGGTTTTCAAGAAAAAGAAGAACTATGTCAATGTGATCATGGATGCTCTTTTGGAGGACCAAAATGAACATTAGGCCTTACGGGGATACCCGAAATGACGGAAAAGTTCAAATAAGTTTCACTTTGCCAATCCAAGGCGATGCCGTGGGAATCGAAAGCGCGAAAGCCATTGCCAAACAAATGGGATTGATCGATCCGAATGTCGTCCACTGCGAAAACATCGCCAACGGGTTTTCTTTCTACGTTGTTTATGGTTCGATCCCATTTGGGGTTGACCCTTCAACAATTCAAGTTCAGGAAATTAAAACTCCGACCATGTCCAAAGAAGAGATCGAAGATTTGATTGAAAAAGAACTTGGGCGCGACATCGTTTTTGTTGGGGCTTCAACCGGCACCGATGCCCATACCGTGGGAATCGACGCCATCATGAACATGAAGGGGTTCGCGGGACATTACGGTTTGGAACGATACAAGCATATCAATGCTTATAATTTAGGCAGCCAAGTCCCGAACGAAATCTTTGTAAAGAAAGCCAAAGAATTGCACGCGGATGTATTGTTGGTCAGCCAAACGGTCACCCAAAAAGACGTGCATGTGAAAAACCTGTTGGAACTCGTGGAAATACTGGAAGCCGAAGGCTTGAGAGACAAAGTTTTGTTGATCGCGGGGGGAGCCAGAATCACTCACGAATTAGCCAAAGAACTAGGATACGACGCCGGATTCGGCCAAAAGAAATACGCAGAAGATGTTGCATCTTTTGCAATAACGGAATTAATCAGAAGAAAGAACCAAAAGTAAAATTTTGGTTCTTTTCTTATTGATTATTTGGTTGTTTTTTAGTATAATACCCTTACTTGGAGTCATAGCTCAGCGGGAGAGCACTTGCTTGACGTGCAAGGTGTCGTGGGTTCAATCCCCTCTGACTCCACCAATTTGATTATTTTGAAGCCCCATTTATCAAAAAATGGGACTTTTTTTTCTTTGAAAATAACTGAACCAACTGATGATGGCAAGGAGTATTAGTTATTTGAGATTAAACACAATTCAGAAAATAAAGTCAAAAAGCAGAAAATACCTTTCATTGCTTTATGCAATTTTGACTTCTATTAAATAGATGAAATGTAAAAAATGAACCATTTAATGGTTCATTTTTAAATAATCGCCTTAATTCAATTTCTTTTTTCGAAAAGAGTTAACGTAGTCCAAAATTGTTATCTTCCCAAATGGAAATTTCAAATTAGTATTCCGGCTTGAAACAGAATATTAGGCTATTAAAGTGATTACTCGGTTTCGACACAAACTAAATTGGGGGAAAAAAACATTACTTCTTTTCCGAACTTTGTGTTCCCGATCGAATAATTTAAAGAAAAACACTTTCGGCTAAAACCGTGGTAAATCTCATTAATATTTTTTACATTGTCATAAGTTACAATGAATGGGATTTCGCTTAAATTTTCAATAATACATCTGTTTAGACGAATATGATCTTCGTGCGAAAAGGCATTGAGGTAAAGCTCTCTACCTTTCACATAATAGGGTGGATCAATAAGGATGAAAGACTGCTTTCCATATAATCCCGGGATTTTTCTAATAAAGTCTTCTCCATCAAGGTTGTAGACATCAATTTTATCTTTGTAATCAGCTATTTTTTTTATTCGATCAATTAAACGGCTCTTGTTAAACCTACAATCTATTTTATAGGGAGAATCTTGGTTTGCCCCTCCAATTGGCCCGCCACTTATTATGCCTGAGCGATTAGTTCTATTTAAATAAAAAAAAGAAAAACCAAGAGTTAATAAATCCTTTGAAGAAGTTAAAATATTTTTCTGTTTTTTCCTTTCTTCGATAGTTATGGGAGTATCGACTATTAATTTTATAAATGCTTCGTGGTTATTTATAATTGAATGCCAAAAAGCATAAACCCCCTCATCAAGATCATTTATTGCAATTCGGGAAACAACTTTTTTGAAAAGAAGCCCTAAAGCAACCGCCGAACCCCCTGCAAAAGGCTCAATATATGTACACCCATTAAGGTTGCTATCAATAATGATTTTTTCGATTTGAGAATACATTTTAAATTTTCCGCCAGGATATCTAAGGGGAGAGGGGGTAAAAAGCATAAAAATCACCTCATTTAACTTATTATATCAGATTTCCCCTTTTTTTGGAACGAATTTTAAAAAGATCCTCATCCGAACCGGCCTTCTTATTATTTCTTTTATTTGACAAATTAAAATAAATGAGTTAGAATAGTTTTGCAAGTATAAAATGGAGAGGAGAAAAAATGAAGATCAAATTAGAAAACCTTTTCTTGGATGCGAAAAATCCAAGATTTTACGATGGGACATCACAAAAAAACGAGGATGAGATTTTCCAATATCTTTATGATTATGAATCATTATCCACTATTATTGATTCGATTTCCGAACAGGGCTTTAATCAGATGGGGGAACGGCTAATTGTCCTCAATGAGAACGGTAAAAGCATCGTTCTTGAAGGAAATAGAAGGCTTTGCGCATTGAAGTATCTTCATGGACTTCTTTCGAGAAAACCAACAAAACAAGTTGATGACAAAATTCTTCAGGCAAGCAAAAATATTGAAGTTGATATAACTGATTCTCGTGAGAAAGTCCGTTCTGCAATCTCCATGAGACATATTATGGGAGTTCGCGCTTGGTCCCCGGAGGCAAAACGAAGATACTATGCCTATCATTATATTAATGGAAAGAGCTTAAAATCAATAAAATCGTTAACGCCAGACCCCCTAAATATTGTTTCAAAATTTATACGGCAATACATATTCCTTCAGGAATTCAAAAAATTGAGTCAACAAACTGAGATATCGGAACCATCCTTAATTTATGAACGCATTTATCTACTTCTACGAACTATGGATTTAATATACGAAATAGAAATAAAAGAAAATTTCTCGGACACAAAACTTAATATTTCTGGGAAACATCTATCGCATGATGAATTTTCTGAGTTTCTTCAATATCTTGGAAAAGCAATTGTTTCTGATGGATATATTACATCTCGTAATATAAATCGAAAAGGAGATTTCTCTTCTTTAATGAGTAGTAATGATGCCAGAGTACGATACCCTCGTTTTGTTGCGTTGTACCAAAAAGCAAAAATCTCTTTAAATAATGAAACGCAAAAACCCACTCAAAAGAAAGAATTTGTTTATAAGGGACAACCCCTTTCGATGAATGACTTGATTCTCATTCCGAAAAAGAGTAGTCAAGTTAGTATTTTGGATAATAATGGGGTTGTCTGTCCAAACGACATTAGCAAACTTAACCTTGGAAAATATACAGTAAAAGTCGACGAATTTGAACCGTTTCATTTTGAAGTAATCCCGGTAATAATGCCAAAAATTGAGTTTTCGTCCATTGTAGTAAACAGCATTACATTAGGGAACTCTATCAATGTATTTTTATTTACGACTATATTTGACATCTTTAATGAAAAAGTCGACATATCCAACCCAAATATAAGTTTAAAAATTTCCAATGGATCTCTGACGCAAAAACAGTATTTATTGATTGAAAACCCATTATGTTCGATTCTTGAAGTGAAATATGTTCATGATAACAAACCAGAATATTCGGTTTGCCAATCAATAGAAATATTTGCTAAACCGTCAATTTCTCAGCAAACCTTGCCAAGGAAAGGGAGGGTGTATTTTAATTATAAATTTTTTGAACTGAAATTTTATGGGTCTATTCCGGAAAGTCAAAAGATTATTGACGAGCTGGAAATTGTTTATAAATACAAACTCTATCATACATTTGCCAGTGCATTGCGAAGTTCAATGGAATGTCTTTTGTATGAATTATATTCGGAAATCCAAAATGCAAATCCCCATTCTCATTTCCTTCGTGAAGAAGGCTTTAACTTTACTAAAATGACTGAAGCCTTTACGGAAATATTCGATACACCATCAGATACTACAAGGAAAAGTTTCAAAAAGATGGTCGAAAATGTTGCATCAAAATACAAATGGGACAAAAATGAATTGAAAAATTACTTTATGGGTTTCCTGTCTGGAGGAAAAATCACCAGTCTTGTTGCAACTTTACACTTGGGGGCACATAAATCTTTGCTAAGAATCTCAGAAGCAGATCTAGTTTCAATCCAATCAGGTGTAGTTTCTTGGATCGAATTTATAAATACAATGAGAGATCAAAAATACCCAATTTAAATTTGAAAGACGAAACAATGAATATGTTTCGTCTTTTTTAGGATTCCAGTTATAACGCCTTTACTCTTGAAAAACATTTGTTACAATTTTGACCTGGCGATTAGTCCATCTCATCAAATACGCCAAACAGAGCAGAAAAAGTACTCTTCTTTCACAGATATCAAAGTAAAAAAAGTTCAGATTTTTTCTTCTAAAAAAAAGCAAAAAAATCCTTCGAATCTGTTAGAGCAAATTTCCAATTCATTTTTCGAGGACTTTTGATTTCGAGGGAGTAAATCGTTTGTTGCCCGATAATAGAAAAAAATAAAAAATTATTTTTTTGAAGTATCGAGAATAATTTTCCACAAAAGTTCATAAATTTTTGGGTTCAAATTTATTTTGCATATCGATTTTATGTATGATATAATGAATAAAACTTTTTTGAAAACTTAATAAAAATTTCCCAATTCTTTCTGCCGTTTCGTTTCATCGTTAAGGGAAATGGGATTTTTTCATGCAAAATGGTTTTTTTATCCGGAGGAGGATATTAATGAAAAAAGGCGTTTTAATTGCTATCGTTGTCGCGGTTTTAGTCATCGTTATTTTGGGTACCACTACCATAGTGAATTACAACTCACTGGTTGATGTTGATGAAAATGTTGAGTTGGCATCAAGTCAAGTCACTTCAAGGTTAAATCAACGTCAAGCTTTGATTGAACAATTGGTTCCAACGGTTGTGGGGCTACAAGAACACGCATTGGCCATTTATACTTTAATTACGGAAGCCCGGGAAGCATACAGCATCGCTTCGGCGGCTGGTGATCTGGCGGGAATGATTGAAGCTGACGCGGCTGAAGCTTTGGCGATTAATCAGTTGTTGGTGGTCATGGAAGACAACCCGAGTGAAATTTATGCTGGCGAAGGCTTTTTGGATTTAATGCAAAACATAAGCGGAATGGAAGCTTCGATTGCTTATTACCGAGGGTTGTATAATGAGTCAGTTTCCGAATATAACCGCGATGTTCGCCACTTCCCAAAGATGATTTTTGCATCAATGTTTAATTTTGATGGAAGCAAGCCTTATTGGAAGATGAATGATGGCGCTGATGAAATTCCGCAAATCGATTTCACAAACTGAGGTTTTGCGAACCAAACAGTTTATTGTTTTTCTTCTTTTATTGTTAGTGGTCCTGACTGGGTGCACGAAAAATGATTATCCGCGCCCAACCAAAGACTACTATGTAAATGATTTCGCCCAGATATTGCATCCGGTTACGCGAGACTTCATCCTTTATGAAGCCGATAACATGTATGGATATACCGAGGATATTGAGGGAAACGGCGGCACACAAATCGTGTTTGCAACTTTTGTTGTTGAAAACGTCGATGATGTTTTCGCCTATGATCTCAATGCTTTGTTTAATCAATGGCGAATCGGGAAAAATGACATGGGTGTATTGGTCACGATGTTTTTTACGGAAAGTGTTGTGGATGAGATCACTTACTTGAATTTAGAACAAGCTTACATTGTCCCCGGTTTGCAAATGGAAAGCGTACTTACCCCATCGGTTCAGGAAGATTTGTTAAACGCAACTTTGTTTGGAACTGTTTCTGACGATTTGGATGTTTCGGTGATGTACTTGCTTTATGAATTAAAAGAACTCATTTATGATCAAGCCTATGACTTGCTTTACGAATGGGATGAAACCGATATTGATTATTTTGTTCAGGAGAGAGACAGTTATGTATACTCAAGCGATGATTCAGCGATGACATCCATGAGTTGGTTGATCTTTCTGCTTTCGCCTTACTCATCCTTTTGGGACAAAGCCTTTACTGCTCTGCCTTTCGTCCTTATGTTTTTATTAAGTGGCGGCCTCATTGTTAGAAAAGGCGGCGGCGGGCGAACCGGTGGGTTTTGGATTTTTCGAAAACGTTAAAAAAATGACGGCTTGGCCTATTGGCTTGGCCGTTTTTTATTACTGAGTGCTGGTTAAACGCGTTTAAATTGATGTTTCTTTTGAATATGGTATAATTAAATAAGAAAGGCAATGAAGACATCTATTGGGAAATGGGTGTTTTATTTTTCAAATTATGAGTATTGGTTACGCTTGTTTGGCTCTCGGAGTTCCTCATACTGATTATCGGACTTGCAAGGTTGATTCCATAAACGACGCCATCTTAATGGACTTAATTGCCTACAATCTCGAATCATTGGAACGAATCATCGACTATAACATTCAAAATGACATTCATCTGTTTCGCATCAGTTCCGATGTCATTCCTTTTGGATCAAGCCCGGTAAACAAGTTAGAATGGTGGAAACAGCATTCGGATGTTTTCAAACGCATTGGCAATAAAATCAAAGTCCACCAAATAAGAGTTTCGATGCACCCGGGACAATATACGGTTATTAATTCTCCTTCAATCGAAGTTGTTAAACGGGCTATGGCGGATCTTGAATACCATGCTCGGGTTTTGGATTGCCTTGGCGCTGACTTCACTAACAAGATAATCCTTCACGTTGGGGGAGTTTATGGAAATAAACCAGAAGCAATGTTGCGATTTATTGATCATTTTAAAGAATTGCCAACCAATTTAAGAAAAAGAGTGGTAATTGAAAATGATGACAAATGTTACCACATCCGCGATGTTTTAACGTTAAGTCAACAATTATCCATACCGGTTGTTTTTGATAATCTTCATAATCATCTTAATCCAAGCGGTGAACCTCTTTCTGATGAATCGTGGATCGAGTTGTGTAAAGAAACCTGGAAAACTGAAGACGGTCCCCAGAAGATTCACTTCTCTCAACAGAATCAAATAAAGAAATCTGGATCGCACTCTTTTACGATCAACGTTGAAGAATTCATGAATCTTTATCAAAGAATAAATCGAAAAGATTTGGACTTCATGCTTGAAGTAAAGGACAAAAATCTTTCCGCGCTTAAAATAAAGGATTGCCTTAATCCCAATCTTAAGTTTTCGGCGTTGGAGAACGCCTGGAAAAGATATAAATATAAAGTTTTGGAACATTCACCGGATATTTATCTTCAAATTCGTGAACTCTTGAAGGATAAAAAGTCGACCCCGGTCTTAATGCTTTATCAATTGATGGATTCGGCCTTGAGTCAGGATTTGACGCTTGGCCATCAAATAAATGCCATCTTGCATGTTTGGGGTTATTTTAAAAACCGAGAAGACGAAAAAAATGGATTTCAGAAGAGGTTGGAACGAGTCCAAACTGGGACATTGTCCATTTCAACGATGAAAAAGCATTTGTATTCTTTGGCGGTCAAATATGAAGAACCTTATCTTCTATCTTCATATTACTTTGCCTTCTAACTTTTGGGTCCATCAATTTGAATTCGGAAAAGAAAAAACGCGATATTTTCGCGTTTTTATTTTGCTTTCATGAGTTTTGCCAGTTCTAAGATCTTTTCATCTTGGAGCCTAAACACCGACCATTCTTTTTGTTGGACGGCGCCCATTTTTTCATAGAACCCGATTGATGAAAGATTCCAATTAAGGCACCACCAATCAATACGGCTGTAATTGCGTTCGGTTGCAACTTGAGCCAAAAACGAAAGAAGCATTTTTCCGAATCCTTTTCCTCTGAATTCAGGATAGATGAAAAGGTCCTCTAAGAATAGATTGGCTTTCCCTTGGAAAGTGGAGTAGGTATTGTAAAATAAGGCGAAACCAACGGGATTTCCGTTTTCTTCAGCTATTATTACTTCCGCTTGTTTTTCATCAAATAACGTTTTTGCTAATTTTTCTTCCGTGGCAATCACTCGATCAAGCATCTTTTCGTATTTAGCGAGCGCTTTAATGAAACCGAAAATTAATGGAACATCGGTTCTTTCAGCGAACCTCATGGTAAAACCAGGGATGGATGTTATGTAAGCCTTCATTTTTTACCTCCAAAAAGACGGATATTTTTTGCTTAACCGAAGCAATGATTATTATATCATAAAAAAATGATTTCCAACGCTCCTCGAGCATTTTTCGAAGCTTTTGTTAATTAAGACAATTTTGAATCACAAAAAATGAAATTCCATTGGCATTTATTAAGGTTTTTTATTTCATTTATTTTGAGTATCGGTTTTTGGAATGGAGAAGATTCACATATCCGAAAAACACCCATATTCATTATTGCATATAGGCCATTTTTATGATAGAATAACCCCGTGTAAAACTTTTGTTTTATGCCGCCGAATTAGAATATAGTGATTATTTTTCATTGTGAAGTTAGCCTGGAAATAACTTTTTAATCAAAAATAATCAGGTTTATTCGAAAAAATATTTAAAAGGAGAAATTAATGAAGAGATTAATCAGTTTCATCTTGTTACTCGTACTGTCATCCGGCTTAGTTGCATGTAGTTTAACTGATCAAGAAGCAGATCCTGAAACATTAATTATTCAGTTTGTTCCTTCCACATCCGTTGACTCAGCGCTACTGACAAAAGTAAAATCTTTGGAAGACATGTTGGAAGCGGAGTTAGCCGCAAAAGAATTTGACATCAATGTCAACATCAGCATTGGTACAAGCTATGCTTCAGTTATTGAAGCCATGGCATCCGGCCAAGTTCATGTTGCTTTCCTTACAGCTCAGCAATATGCGTTTGTAACCACCGAATATCCAGGAGAAGTAGAAGTTCTGCTTACTTCCGTTCGGAATGCTTACAAATCACAAATTGACACTCAAGGAAACATCATTACCGATCCAGCCACCATCATTGCCAATTGCAACGCTGCTGGTTATGACGGAACCACCAATTCAGACGTAAAAGTAAGTTCTTATTATTCCATGCTATTGGTCAGAACAGCTGACTATGCGCAGTATCAAACTAACGGAATCGCCGCTTTGGCGGGCAAGAACGTTGCAACCCAAACTGCTACTTCCGGTTCGGGATATGTTTATCCGTCCTTCTTATTGGGACAGAATGACCTCGAGTTTGTTACCGGCACCCCAAATGCAGCGGCTGGCGAAGTTCAATCAACTGTAATTGGCGGCCATCAAAACGCGGTATTGGCGCTGTTGAATGACGAAGTTGACGCCGTCTTTACTTTCTTGGATGCTCGTTATCATGCGACTGCTTATACAGCATGGCAAGAAGCAAACCCAACCTTAAATATTTTTGAGTATACCCGAGTCGTCGCTTTAACAAACGGAATTTACAATGATACCATTTCCACAATCACTAGTTTAAGCGATGGTCTTCGTACCGCTCTTGAAGAGAGTTTCATCTCCATCATCGCCACCACCGATGGCTATGCTGCCCTTCAGATCTACAATCATTCCGGCTATTTGCCAGCGGATGACGAAGATTATGATGGCGAAAGAGAATTGTACGCGTTCTTAAATCCTGCCGCATAAATAAAAAATAATTGAAAAAGAGGCCGTCTGTATGATTAAATTTGTTAATGTTTCCAAAACATATCCGAATGGTGTCCAGGCATTAAAGGATATTAATCTAGAAATACATGATGGCGAATTTGTAGCAATCATTGGTTTATCCGGCGCAGGAAAGTCCACCTTATTGCGTTCAATCAATAAAATGCAATCCATTTCTTCCGGGCAGTTATTTGTTAACGGTGTGGAAGTTGGTACATTGAACGGCAAAAAACTCCGATTAATGCGAAGAAATATCGGAATGATATTTCAATCCTTTAATTTGGTTAAAAGAATGTCCGTTTTTAACAACGTTTTAACAGGTAGAGTGGCTTACCACTCTACCTTTAAAACGTTATTTGGTCTCTTCCCATTTAACGAAAAAATTTTAGCTCTTGAATCCCTGGAAACCATGGGAATATTGGATAAGGCCTTTACGAGAGCCGATCAGCTTTCGGGAGGACAACAACAGCGCGTGGCTTTGGCCCGAGCCTTGACCCAGAAACCAAAAGTGATTTTGGCGGATGAACCGGTTGCGTCTTTGGACCCCATCACCACCGTTCAGGTAATGGATGATTTTGTGAAGATCAACAAGAAGTTCAACATTACCATCATTGCCAACATGCATCACGTTGACCTGGCCCTGAAATATGCCAGCCGGATCATCGGGATCAAAGAAGGATCAATCGTTTTTGACGGGTCTCCTTCCGAAGTGAATGAAGACATTCTGGTCAAGATCTATGGACGATCCCTAAAACACAACGAAGTTTTAGGTGAATAAGATGAGAAAATTTACTGTTAGCAGCGGGAAAACGGTTGTAAAACCAATCAACAAAATTTGGTTCATTCTTCTGGTGATTTTGATCTTAACGGTTATCTTTTCATTATTTATTAGGATTGATCCTCGAAATATTCGAATCGGAGAGTTATTCATCCTATTCGAAAAATTATTTACACCCAAAGGGAATCGAACATGGGGAGATTATTTCGCATTCATGTTAACCTTGAGGGAACCTTTAGGGGAAACCTTGAAAATGAGCTTGGCGGGAACCGTCATCGGATCTTTAGCGGCGGTCCCATTCGCGATTCTATCCGCGAAAAACATTCTGAAAAACAAATTCCTTTATTATCCGGTAAGATTTGTAATCAACATCGTTCGAACCATTCCGGCGCTACTTCTTGCCTTGATTGCGGTATTCTTCGTCGGAACCGGAGTCCTTTCAGGAATCATTGCCATCGCCTTGTTTTCTTTCGGAATCATGACCAAGATGCTTTATGAAGTGATCGAAACCGTTGACATGACTTCTTTTGAAGCCTTGGAATCGACCGGAGCCAACAAGATCGTCGCTTTTAGGTTTTCGGTGATTCCTCAGATTGCGCCAATGTTCGTTAGTTACATGATTTATATTTTTGAAATGAATGTCCGTTCATCCGCCATCTTGGGTTATGTTGGGGCTGGTGGAATCGGAACAACGATAAAGGACAATATCCTTTACAACTATGACCGGGTCGGGGCTGCGATCATCGTCATGCTGGTTGTAATTTTGGGAGTCCAATTTTTCTCAAATTTTGTTCGGAGTAAACTGCAATGAACAATTTGGAAAAAGTATTAAAAAAACAGCCCAAAAAATGGATTATTAATTTAATTTTTGTATTAGCCGTCTTGGCTGCCATCGTGTATTCTTTTGCTGGATCGCATATTAATTGGACTAGATTCAATACCGTGGGAATTTCCTTAAGGATCATGATAGAAGGCTTGGGGAGCATTAACACCGACTTCTTGCTCGGAACCGGGATTTATCAGTTTGAAGAAGGCGTCGTTTACTTGGCTTTGGAGACTTTGGCAATTGCCTTCTTGGGTACTTTGATCGGAGCCGTACTGGCGGTGCCGTTTGGCTTTTTGGCCGCCAAGAACATTGTTGGCAAAAAGGTAGCCCGGATCGGGGAAGCCGTTTTGGTTCTCATTCGGGTATTTCCGGAAATAATTCTAGCCTTGATCCTCGTCAAAGGATTCGGAGTAAATGCTTTGACCGGAGTTCTGACCATCGGGCTTCATTCCATCGGAATGATCGGGAAACTCTTCTCGGAGACGATCGAAAACATGGATCGAAGTTCCATTGAAGCCTTGGAGTCGGAAGGCGCGGATACCCTAACCAAAATCCGCTACGGAATCCTTCCTCAGTTAATGTCGGACCTATCATCGATAACCCTGTATCGATTGGACATCAATGTCCGCTCGGCCACCGTTTTGGGAATCATCGGAGCTGGTGGTTTGGGAGCATCGCTGATTTTAGCGGCGGAGAACTGGAACTGGGACATTCTGGGCACGATCATGATCTCCATCATTGTCATGGTTTTGCTGGTTGATGCGGTATCCGGTTATCTTAGAAATAAGTTGTTATAAAGGGTCTGTCAAAAATTCTAGTGAAAAATAAATTTTCACAATCTGTTTTTCGGCGATAAATCGCCCCTGTCAAAAATTCTAGTGATGATTTACCGTCAAAAAAAC
>Ga0247841_10003403_pt1 | contig 29597 bp, 24 predicted proteins | sample LaCruzMarch2015__2_FD_192410 | JGI IMG/M metagenome (GOLD analysis project Ga0247841, IMG submission 192410) | Freshwater microbial communities from meromictic Lake La Cruz, Castile-La Mancha, Spain - LaCruzMarch2015_18m | ecosystem: Environmental > Aquatic > Freshwater > Lake | place: Spain... | reverse complement strand
AATCTGCGTATGCAAACGCTACAACGAATGCTACGTATGATGCTAAGAAATTATATGTTCATAAAATAGAAGTAGGAAGAGGTCCAAAAATCCAGAGAGTTAGATTTGTCTCTAGATCTAGAATAAGTCATTATGTAAAATATAGAGCGTTTGTAAAAGTGTTTTTACATGTTAAGTAAAGAAAATTATGTGATCAAAAGCCCATCCAATTGGAATGAGAGTAGGAATCATGAAATCACGACCTGCAGAATGGTTTGCTAAATATAAAAGAACAGGTGCAGATTTTTTCGTTGAAGATATAAAAATGAGAAAATTTGTAGACGACACATTTGGGAGATCAGGTATCTCAAAAGTTGTGATTAGAAAAACACTTAAAGAATGAGAAATCATTATTTTTTCTTCAAAAGTTGGTGTTTTGATGGGTAAAAATTGAGCTAAAATAAAAGAATTTGAAGAAGCATTAAAAAGCAAATTCGGAAAAGATATGAAAGTTATTATCAAAGAAGTAAAAGTCCCTGAATTATCTGCAAAAATCATGGCCGAATTTATTGCTTCACAACTTGAAGCGAGAATGCCTTTTAGAAAGGTATCAAAAAATGTTTTGCAAAAGGTTATGGAAAAATGAGCTGCTGGAATCAAAATTCAGGTTGGCTGAAGACTTGGGTGAACGGATATAGCAAGAACAGAAAAATTTATCGAAGGAAGGGTTTCTCTTCAGACATTTAGATCAGATATTGATTATTATTATCTTCAAGCAAGAACAAAATATGGAATGCTAGGAGTAAAAGTTTGGATAGAAAAATGAATTCTTTATAACAAAGCACAAGCTAATGCTAATAAAAAAATAAGCTTATAGTCTTCAATAAAAAATCATATATATTTTACGGGAAACTCTATACTATTTTATTTGTTTTGATTAATTACTATGTTATTGACACCCAAAAGATGGAAATATAGAAAACCTATCATTAGACAACTCAAAGGTAAAAGCTATAGAGGGTCTACTGTTGCTTTCTGACAATATGGATTAAAAGCAATCACGAGTTCTTATATTTCTAATAGAGAAATAGAGGCTGCCAGAAAAGTTATTGTAAGAGCTATCAAAAAAACTGGTAAAATGTGGATTAGGGTGTTCCCCGATACTCCGTTTACAAAAAAAGGTCTTGAAATGCCGATGGGTACAGGAAAGGGTGATGTAGATATTTATACTGCACCAGTCAGAAAAGGAAGGGTCATGTTTGAATTAATGTGAATTCCAAAAGAAGCAGCAAAAGAGGCATTGATCAAAGCATCCAAAAAATTATCAGTCAAAGCAAGATTTGTAGAAAGATGAGAAGTAAAATAAACTTAGCTTGAAGCTTAAAGCTTAAAGCCTAAAGCTCAAATTTATTATTTAAATATATTATTAATGGCAAAAAAGATTAGTTTTATGGTAGAATTACAGGACAAGACTATCAAAGAACTTGTTCATATGAGAAGAATCCTTAAACAGGAGCTCTATTCTTATAAAATGAAAAACGCTATAAAGGGACTCAAAGAAACTCACAAAATAGGTGATACAAAAGTTAAAATAGCAAGAATAAATACCGTTTTAACTCATAAAATTAAAGAACAAAATGGTGGTAATATGAAATAAGAGTATTAAAGAATTTATCTGAGAAGTCATCAGTGATAAGACAGATAAGACTCGTACTATTTTGGTGAAATCTGTAAAGATGCATCCTTTGTACAAAAAAAGATTTATTGTAAGAAAAAGATATTATGCTCACGATGAAGAGAATACTTCGAAATTATGAGACACAGTAAAAATCAGAGAATGTAAACCAGTAAGTAAACTCAAAAAATGGAAACTTATAGAAGTTGTTAAGGCATAACTTTATTTATATTAACGTATTCTCATGTTAAAAAATGAATCAAACGTAATCATAACAGATAACACTTGAGCAAAAAAGTGACAGATATTCAGAATCCTGAAATGATCCAATGCAAAAACCGCAACAGTTGGTGATAGGGTTATGATAGCTATCAAAGAAGCTTTACCTACGAGTGCTATCAAAAAATGAACTATTTCTCAAGCGATGATTGTTAGAATCAAAAAAGAAATCGCTAGAAAAGATTGAACATATGTAAGATTTGGTGATAATGCTGTAATACTTATGAGTAAGGATGCAAAAGGAGAAATCAAACCTATAGGAAAAAGAATTTTTGGTCCTGTAGCAAGAGAACTTAGACAACTTTGACATAAAGCTATCACTAATATGGCAGAAGAGGTGGTATAAAACAATTCAGAATTTAGCATACAGAATTCAAAATTTATTTATCATTATCTGTTATTACCATGAGAAAGTTAAGAGCATGAGATCCTGTAATTGTGATCGCTGGAAAATATAAATGAAAAACATCTACAATACAAAGTTTTGTAGATGATGATCGTATACTCGTAAAATGAATCAACGAAGTAAAAAAAGCCGTAAAAGGAAAATGATTTATCAAAAAGACAATGCCTGTGCATGTGTCTAATGTTATGTATTATATCGAAGACCAAAAAAAAGCTACCAAAATCAAAATAGTAACTGATAAAAAATGAAAAAAAACAAGAGAAGCTACAAAAGTTAAGCTTACTCTAAAATAATTTATTTTTATTGCCTTTATTTTTCACTTCATGAATACATTAGAAGCCTTTAATACAAAAGTTGTTAAGACTCTTCAGAAACAGCTTGCTATCAAAAATGTTAATGCTGTCCCAAAAATCGATAAAGTTATTGTCGCTATCGGTATAGGTTCTTTGGCTACAAGAAAATCACTCAAAGATTTTGATGAATTTGAAAAAGTTATTACTAAAATAACTGGTCAAAAAGCACGTATCTTAAAGTCCAAGAAAGCTATTTCAAATTTTAAATTAAGAGAATGAATACCTGTTATGCTTCAAACAACCTTAAGAAAACAAAGAGCATATGACTTTCTTGATAGATTTATGAAATTGGTAATGCCAAGATTGAGAGATTTTTCTGGGTTTACTGATAAAAATTTTGATGGACAGTGAAATCTTAATATCTGACTTCCTAACTATAATATCTTTCCTGAGCTTTCGTTGGATGATATTGTAACTACTATGGGACTTCAAATTACTATTGTTACTACAACCAAGGATAATGCACATGCAAAAGCATTACTTCAAGCGTTATGATTTATTTTTAAATAATAGGTACGAGGTAGAAAGTAAAATTAATTTGGTTTAGTATTTATTCATTATATTATATTACTCATGGCAAGAACTTCATTAAAAGCAAAACAGTGGAAAATGTATGAACTAAAGTTCAATGCATGAACAGCACTTAAACAGCCTACTAAATATTATAATAGATGTAGAATTTGTGGTAGATCAAAATCATATATCAGAGATTTTGGTTGTTGTAGAGTTTGTTTGAGAAAATATGCTAGAGAGGGAACTATCATGTGACTTAGAAAGGCTAGTTGGTAAAAATTAACTAATAAACTAACAGTGAAAAGTGTCGGAATTATATTTTTAATAAAAAAACACCAACATTATTAATTAAATTAAAATTCATTTATCATTAAATTATACTCGTAAATGACTTATATTAACGCTCCCATCCATGATTTGCTTATAAGAATCAAAAATGCATATATGGCCAGAAAAACTTCTGTTGAAGATGTGCCTTTTTCCAATTTTAAAATCAATATTTTGGAACTTCTTAAACAATATAAATTTATCCAAAAGTTTGATATTAAGACAGATGGAATCAAAAAGTACATCAATATAACACTCAAAGATGTTGTTAATCCTGTTGATGATGTTCCAAATATAAAATTCTTTTCAAAACCATCTAGACCATGGTACGTAAGTTATAAAAATATAACTTCAGTGGCTGGAGGAAAAGGAATTGGTATCATATCTACTAATCAATGACTTATGCCATCACATGTAGCAAAGCAAAAAAAAATTGGAGGAGAGCTTATTGCTGAAATATACTAAAAAACTAATTAATAATGAAAAATGATGGAATATATTTATTAATAAAAAGATACCGACATTATTCATTATTCATCATGCATTTATCATTTATGTTGTGTTATGTCAAAAATCTGAAAAAAAGTTATAGAGATACCTGCTGGAGTAGAACTAGAAATTAAGGGTTCGCTAGTACATGTCAAAGGCCCTAAATGAGAACTTTCTCATACTTTTGTAAAAGGCGTTACTATAAAGGTTGAGTGAACTCATGCTGTCACTTCAGTAGAAAATGAAGATCAACGAAATCTTTGGGGGCTTTCTAGAACTTTGCTTGCAAATATGATAGAAGGAGTAACTCATGGATACGAAAAAAAACTTTTGGTGATGTGAGTAGGATATGCAGTAAAAATGGAAGGGAAAAAATTAATTTTTTCATTATGATTCTCTCATAAAGTAAACTTTGAAATACCACAAAGTATCGAAGTAAAAGTAGAACAAGATGCAAAAGGTAATCATATCATTACTTTACATGGTATTGATAAACAATATCTTGGAGAATGTGCAGCTAAAGTGAAAGCACTTAAAAAACCAGAGCCATATAAAGGAAAATGAATAAGATATTTTGGTGAACAAATCAAACTTAAAGCAGGAAAAGCTGCTAAAAAATAATTATTAGCTAAAAGCATGAAGCTAGAAGCTCAAAGCACAATACAAGCTAAATAGTGCCTCAAGCCTCTTACATCAAACAAATATATTTATCATCTTAATTTATAGGGTCATGTTGAAAATCACTAAACGCATAAAGGAAGCAAGCAGAAAATTTTTTGGAAGAAAAAAAAGAGTCAACGCAAAGATAAAATCAAGTTATCCTGATTTTAGAATAATCGTAGACAAATCCAATAAATATATGAAGGCTCAGGTTATTGATCCAACTGGTAAAGTGTTTTGTCATGTTTGTGATAAAGATATCAAAGGAACAAATAAAACTGATACTGCACAAAAGGCTGGTGAAGCTTTGGCTGCTCTTATGAAAAAACAAGGTATAGAAAAAGCTGCATTTGATAGAAATGGAAATCTTTATCATGGAAGAGTGAAGGCTTTAGCTGACGGAATTAGAACATGAGGTATTGCTATATAGATAATAAATAATTTGTTTTTTAAGGAGATTATATAATTTTATTCATTTATTATTACGTTTATGAGACCTTGAAGCAAAGATAAGGTAAAAAAAGAGTTCGATGAACTTCTTTTGGAAGTAAGAAGAGTAACGAGAGTAACAACTGGAGGAAGAAAAATGTCCTTTAGAGCTACTGTTTTGGTTGGAAATAAAAAAGGAAAAATCTGAATAGGTGTTTCCAAATGACCAGATGTAAGCGCTGCAGTAAGTAAAGCTTCTCGTGAAGCATATAAAAATATGTTTATCGTTCCTATTACAGGAAGCCAAACTGTTCCCTATCTTACCGTAACTAAATATAAAGCATGTGTGATTAAACTTTTACCAGCTACTGCTGGTACTGGTCTAAAAGCTTGATCTTCTGTTAGAGCTGTTTTGGAACTTGCAGGATTTGAAAATGTTTTGTCTAAAATCATGTGATCAAATAATAAATTAAATAATGCTATGGCTTCCATTAAAGCATTATCTTCATATAAACATGCAGACCATTTCAATAAACGTGTTATAAAGAAGATATTGCATGAAGATACTGAAGAAAAAGAGGAGAATAAAAAAGAAGTATCTACTGCAGTAAAAGAAATCCTTGCAAAACAAGCAGTTGTTGATACGGTAAAAAATCCTTCAGTTGAAGTAAAAGTTGAAAAAAAAATAGTTAAAAAAACAACTAAAGAGGCTAAATCTTCTACTTAAGATACATATCTCAAAACAATAAAAAATATTTTTTATACTGCTTATACATCTACGATGAGAATTCATGAATTACAAAAAAGCAAATGATTCAAAGATAAAGAAAGAAGAAGATGAAGATGAAATGGTACAGGAACAGGAAATTATTCTGGAAGAGGACTCAAAGGACAAAAATCTAGAAGCTGATTTTCTATGAAGCCGTTTTTTGAAGGATGACAAACATCTATCGTTCAGAGATTGCCTAAATCAAGAGGATTTACGAGATATTATAAATTAGTTACTGATGTATGTATTATAAATCTTGGTGTACTTGATGCTGATCCTAGAATTAGCAATGATATGGAAATCAACAAACAGGTTCTCAAAGATTTGGGATATATTAAATCTATCACTGCTTTTGTTAAACTTTTGTGACATGGTGATTATGCTAAAAAACTTACATTTAAAGATATAGATGCATTTTCTGCCTCTGCAAAGGTTAAAATGGACAAACCAGGAACAGTTCATTCTGTGTTTAAAGGTACTCCTGTTAAAGTAGTAAAAGATTCAAAATCTAAAGTCTGAAAATTAAAAATTAAAACTTTAGCTGAAAAAAATGCAACTAAAGTACAATTAGATCAAAAAGTAAAAGTAGAAAAAGTTGAAAAAATAGTACAAAAAAAAGTAGTAGCTAAAAAAGCTGCAGTTAAAAAGGCAGTTACACCAAAAAAAGTAGTAACTAAACCTGCTAAAGAAGATAAAGTAACGGTAAAGAAACCTGCTAAAGAGGATAAAGCAGTAGTTAAAAAAACAATAAGCAAAAAAGCTACTAAATAAAAATTTTTGTGTCATGTTTTAAGTTTCTTATCACTTTTTGATGGAAAAATTCTTAAAAAAACTTCAAGAAATACGGGAAAATCCTACTATAAAAAATAAAATTATTTTTACTCTTGTAATGCTTGCATTATATAGACTTTTGGTTTTTATACCTGTACCATTCGTGGATATTACTGCACTTATGGCTAAAACAGCTAGTACAACCACTTCTGGAGTAGGATATTTTATTATGCTTTTGTGAGGATCATTAGACCAATTTGCATTGATTGCTGTAGGATTGGCTCCTTTCATTAATGCATCTATCATTATGCAACTTCTTGGCTCTGTAGTTCCAAAACTTGAAGAACTTACTGAACAAGGTGATGCTGGGCAACAAAAAATTCAACAATATACGAGATATCTATCTGTCCCCTTAGCATTTCTTCAGTCTATCGGAATGGTATTCTTTATCAACTATCTTCTTGGTGGTAATGTTATCAGTACTGCACCATTAAGCCTTATTGCTACTGCCTTTACTATGACTGTGGGAGCTGTATTACTTATGTGGATAGGTGAATTGATTACGGAAAAATGAGTTTCTAATGGAGTATCTATGTTGATTTTTGCGTCTATCGTAGCAGGAATTACTCAACAAATCTATTCAAGTATGGCTGGATCAACTAACTTTATAGGAGTTACTTTGTTTATGCTTATTATCGTACTTGGACTTGTATTGCTTTCTATATTCATTCTTAAATCTATTAAAGAAATACCTATCATTTATGCAAGAAGGGGAAGGGTTGAAGAATCATCCTCACTTCCTATTCCTATGAATCCCGTAGGTATGATACCTATTATCTTCGCTATTGCATTTGTCTCATTTCCATATCTCTTGTCTAAACTTGTTACTCAGTTTCAACCTGGAAATCTTAGGTTGGTTGGTATGGCAAATTGGATAGAATCTAATCTCAATATCTATACACAACAACCTGGTATACCAGCTATCGTACTCTACTTTATTTTGATTATCGTGTTTACTTTCTTCTATACCTTGATTGTATTCTCTCCAGAAAAAATCTCTGATAACATCCAGAAAAGAGGATGATTTGTACCAGGAATTAGACCAGGAAAAGAAACAGCTAAATATATTAATGCTATTCTTATGCACCTATGTTTATGGTGAGGAGCTTGATTGGCGCTTATAGGTATTTATAGTTATATACTCAATTATATTCCGTTTATTCAAACCTTGGTACAATCACTAGGTGCTCTTCCTGTGGTAGTTACAGGTTCTGGAGTTATTATCATCGTTTGAGTAGTTCAAGAAATTATGAATAAAATTAAATCAGATATGCTTATGCAGAGATATGATAAAATAGATTTGAATACGGTATCAAAAAATTTGAGTCAAATATAATATCAATTACTTCCTTATATATATAAGTAAAAACTGAGTGAAAACTCAGTTTTTTTATAAATAAAAAATAGAGAAAGGTAAAAAACCTTTCTCTTCTCTTTTGAATGACTGGTAATTTTTACAAATAAAAATAATCAGTATTTTTATGATTTATTTAGATGTAAAATCCATTTCTATTTCGACCATAACACTTTACTCTACCAAGTTCGGTAATAGTACCAATTTCGTTATATTCAGATAGGTATTGTTTTATGTATCTTTTAACAACAGATTGACTTTCTGCAACAATAAGTATTGATGAATATCCAATACTCCATTTAAATACTTTAAAATTATTTCCTATTGCATCTTCCAAATCATCAGCTAAGATAGTAGGTGTTACATTACTTTTGTAGTTCCCTGAACGGGAATCATGATGACTATATTCAGCCGACTCAAGCCTAAATTGTTTGGCAAATTCAGATTCAAATCTTTTAAAATTAATATCAACAAATCCAATGTAACCATTAGATTTGTATAATACGATACTGTTATCAAATGCATACATAATTTTAAAATTTACGTTTTCCGTTTGAAAAAACTCGTCCTAGTTTTTCTTGGTTTTCGGCAGACATGGTGTTAGATATTTTTCTATCAACACCATTATTATTGTTTTTGTTCTTAGAATCGTTAGACGAATCAGATCCAAATGCTTTACTTAAAGCATAAAAAACACCTCCAATAATTAAAATTTCTAACATGATAAACTCCTTTCTTTTTAAATTTGTTAATGATCAACCTTGATAAATTTCGTTCTTTTTTGCTCTACCATCATGATAGCCATCGTTATAACCATCACAATAGCTGGTGTAGACATCATCACCAAAGACAAAAGCTTTTCCCTTTGGGAAACGGGTATATCGTTTTCCGATTCCGTTCTCAGCATCTTCTAGTCCGTGCTGATACCCTTCTTGATACGCATTGTTGAAACTCATAATGTATTCCTTTCTTTTTTAATTGTTAATGATTGATTTTTATTTTTATTTACGTCTGAGCTTATAATTATAAAAAAAAAGAAAAAAACTGATAAAAAAAAGAAAAAAATATTAATCATTGTTGGTATACTTTCGATATCATAAAAAGATCTCTTTATATTCGACCTTTTATCGTATCTCAAATAAAAAAAACTGACAAAGTTAGGACAAAAAAAAGAGAAGGGTAAAAAACCTTTCTCTTTTGGGTAATTGGTGATTTATATATAAAAATAATCAGTATGATTATAATTTGTTTTTATTTATAATACGTGTGTTGGTAATGTGCCTAAATCTAATACTTCGTATTGTCTATATTTATTCTTCAAATAGTCAATTATATCATAGTAATTATCATTGTTGTCGCTTCTTCCCGCAACAATTAGCATAGAATTTGGCATCCTGCTTAGATCATTAGTTCTATATTTACATACCCATATAGCACAATCATTTTTACTGTGAATAGTCGACTCAACAATACAATCAATTTCAATACCATAATAAAAATGATTAAGTATTTTACCCCACGGACCGTAATGATATTTTAAATCTGATTTGTGAAGTTTATCTAACAATTCTCTTTCAGTTAATTTATAACCAATAGCATATTCTTGATGTGATTCATCCCACCCATAATTACGAACTAAGTGTGACGGGTTAGGTAAATCAATTTTTATAACTGAGTATTTTCTTATAGTATAAAAATCTCTAGACATAATAATCCTCCTTTCTTTTTTTGTTAATGATCAACTTTGATAAACTTCATTCTTCTTTGCTCTGCCATCATTATAGCCATCACAGTAGCTGTCATACACTTCGTCACCAAAGACAAAGGATTTTCCCTTGGAGAAACGGGTGTATCCTTTCCCTATTTCGTTTTCAGCATCTTCTAGTCCGTGCTTATACACATTGTTGAAACTCATAGTAGTCCTCCTTTACATTTTTGGTTGTTTTTATGTTTTTATTTAATGGGGGACTTATACTCAGAAAAAAAAAGAAAAAAACGGAAGAAATAAAGAAAAAAAAGCACCGAATATATTCGGTATAATTTCGATGGAATAAAATATTTTCACTATGTTCGACATTTTATTACATCTCAAATAAAAAAAACTGATAAAACAAAGAAAAAAGCCTCAGCGGATACGCTGGGCTTATTCTTTATTTAATCCTCCTAATCCCAAGAATACTTGATGTTTATATTTTCAACATTTCTTAAATCATGTACTTTCTTGGTGTATATACTCATGGTTACAATTTTTTTGTTTTTGCGTCATTTCTGTATTTGGTACATTACCCCCTTATATCTGTTTTATAAATAATGTCAATTACTTTTTATTTTTTTGTTTTTTGTCAAATTTTCTTTATTGTTTTTTGGCTGTTTTTTGGTCTTTTCAATTAGTTTTGAGTATACTTAGGTAATCTATCAATTAGAATGTAGAATGCAGAATGAATGAAGAATAAACATCAGAAAAATTTATTTTGTAATATAATGAAATTATGACATCATATAAAGCTACCAATACCCTGATTATTTGAACTATGGTTCTTTGCTTTTGGTTAGTGATTATTTTTTTGGATGGGACATTTTCTTATCAGCATCTTTTTACTTCACAAGAAGTTGTTCCTGTTTCTGTACAACAAGCAGAGGTTTCAAATATTCCAGATGCAGTTACTCTTTCTGACGTAATTCCTACTACTGGTGTAGCTGCTATGGTTTCTGATGTTGTTCATCAAAAATTATGAAATTCAGAAATATTTCAAGATTTGAATGTTTTAGAATATTTGTATATCAAAAATAAAAATCCTGAATTATTACAACCTTTAGTAGAAAAGTTTCTCCAATATTATCAATTTGATAAGGCTAATCAGTACCTCACACTTTTGGTAGAAGAACAAGGTGATTATATGTCTTTGAAGATTGATCCACATCAAGTAATTTATACGCGTTTACATGATTCTACTATCGGTCTCGATAGCGTTAATTCGTTGGATAAAGTTTTTCTTTTGATATATGATTATAGCTCTCGTGGTATGCTTACTCAAGATGACCAATTATTTTATAATTGACTTAAATCTTTATGGATATATGATTATGCTTCAGCCACTGCTTCGTTCTCAAAAATCACTGATGCTCGTTATCAGGATTTCAAACTCTCTTATGACTCAGCATTGGCAAATTTTGTAAAAATAAAAAATCCACCAATATATTATAGAGATGCTTTGGTTGCTCTTACCTTACTCAAAAATTGATATTTTTCTTTTGCTAAGAGACTTGCTCTTCATGCTTTAACTACCAATAAAAATTATGTACTTCCTTATCAGGTTCTTGCTTATTCCAACTTTTTGACTCACAATCGAGAATCTGCTAAGGAATATTTTCTCAAACTCGCTGACTTTGATATGAGTAATGCATTTCTCTATAAATTTCTTATAGGTATCTCTTATTATCGATATGGTGATTATGAACAATCTATCCTGTATCTTAATCAAGTTACTGATCCTGGACTTCAAATTGACGTATATAGATATATGCTTCTTTGATATATCAAAGAAAACGATACTACAAATATGATTCGTATTTGGCAAAATATGCTTGGATTATATGATCTTAAGCCTTCTGATTTTGCATTATTTTTTGATCAGATGTTTTATATTCCTTTTCGTACAGCAAAACCCTTTGCGCTTTATCTTGATAATCCCCAATTGGTTGATATGTATATAGGAAAATGTTCAACTTTTTTTGCTGGTAGTCAAGCTGATATATGTATGTATGGTGATGTTTGATTGCAATTAACTCAACAAAATCTATCTTGAATGGGACCGAAACTCTTATCTTTGAGTGAAAAATACCATCAATCTCATCTCTATCATATACTCGGTGATTATTATGTTTTTCTTAAACAATATCCTACAGCAAAAGAGTATTATCTCCAATCATTGAGTATCTCTGATAATGCTACCGAACAATCAATTCTTACCAATAAAATCGCTCAGATACCTAAATAAATTACTCTGCTACGTGGTTCTCGTTCCATTTTACTTTGTTTGTCTTTGATGAAGAAACATATTGCTCCATATATTATCTTATGTTTGATAATCACCTATGTGAGTAATTTTTCTTTTGCACAAAATACTAATCTTCCAGATCCTGATGATACTACAGATGCTAGGTATCCTGCTTATTGTGCGACACAATCTTCTGTGTGTGGAACTGCTCCAGAACAATTTACCTATTTGATGGATTTTGTTAGAGAAATGATGAATGCAATCAAAACTATTGGTCCAGAATGAGAATATCTTGGTCAATATGTTAATCCGAATCGATTCCAGTGAAGTGTTTTTGTTGCTCCCAAAAAAACGGTTGCAGGAAAACTCCTTAGAAATATTGACCAAAAACTTAAATTTGGTTTAGCTACTACTGCTATCTTTGCTTCTCCTGTAAATTTTGCTGGCCTTAAAGATATGTTATGAGGTGTTGTTTTGTTATCTAAAAATCAAGTATTCTTAAGAGATAATAAACTTATCGAACAATTGGAAACACAACTTAATGATAAAAAATATGAACTTGGATTGTGAGGGTGATGGAACGAACAGATTATCCCAGAAAATATTGCTCTCATGAAGCAAATCATCAGTGATTATAGTGGTAAATTATTATTGATCCCTTCTTCCACAATACGTGTTGGTGTTTCATATAACAATATTACCTCTTTGCTCACACAAATACTTTCTTCTGCAAAGAATTTTTTGTATTTTGGGACTACTGCTCAACTTGATTCTATGAGTAGATGATCATATAGTCAGGGTATATTTGTTGGATTTTCTCCTGATTCTATGGCCACGATAAAGCGTGAGTATAATTGTGCAAGATGACCTTATTATATTTGTAGTTCTGAAAAAACAAAATTTAAAGATGCTTGGAGTAAAATGTGGAAAGGGATACAACTATGATCTTCAGAAACGACAAAAACCTTTAATGATGCTGTTGATAGGCTTTGAGAGATTTTTTCTAAAGAACAGTCACAATCTTTTAAAGATAGAGAAGATGATCTTCTCAAATCTATGTATGGTACAACAAAAATGAGTACATGAACACTCTCTGATGCTTTAAAAAAATCTTGGGCTGGTATCAAAAAATCTGGAGCTGAAATTGGCGAAGAAATGGTTGATCTTGCAAGTGATATTGAAACGTTTCGAACTTTCCCTGAATATATTAAGGGTACTGTTGAAAATATTCCACCATCTTTAGATATTCCGCCTGTTACCGTCTTTACTACTGATATTACAACACATATAGATACCTATGTTTATGATGTGTTAAATAGTCAACAAACTGATTTGGATCTTGTGAGTATGGTAGAAGTAAGTTGAGTTACTCCTGCTTTTGCTGTCCTTGGACAACAACTATTGGCAATCAAAAATAATGTTCTTGGTGATAAAGAAAAAGACAATAGTCTTATCAAAAGCCTACAAATGGCTAGTGAACTTCAATGTGAAAGATAATAATTGTTCTGATATTTTTTATTTCTTTATAGTGTCCTGTATGTTTGGTAGAAAAAAACAATGGAAAATATTGTTTTTCGTGGCCTGTGTCGCTTGTCTGTTTTTTTCTTATACTAAAACATCTGCTTTTTCTTCTAGCACTTTAGGTTTTTTGGAGCAAATTGATGATAGTAATTTGGAAAATTTTCCTATAAAAACATTGCTCTCTAGTTATTGTAATTGAGTAATTAACTCAAAACAATTTATGCAAAATAACTTCCTCTATAATGCTCAACAATCTGCTTTTGTTTATCTTCTTTGTAGCAATATAGGCATAGATTCTCCTTATTTCAAAAACGAAGAAAAGCAATATTTTAAACGTTTGTCTTTTGCACAACTATGATTTCAGGATATTATATATACTGATTCTTATCAGATTGATCTTTGTTCCCCAGTTTCTTTTCAAAACGATTGTAATATTCCTGTTGTTGTTCCTAAACTTTTCAATGGTATCATAAATGATTATATAAATATGAAACAACCTAATTTATATGGTATGAATAAAAATTTTCAAACTGATTTAGATATTATGAGTCAGATTAATCAGTTTTCTTCTGGATATTTTAATGGAATACAATTGTGTGATGATGCTCGTTATCCTAAAAGTTGTAGTATGATGAAATGATATATCAAAAATGTTCGTAGTGTCTTGAATGATGTGACTATTTTCAATGCTAGCGGTATCTTGGAAATAGCTGCAACTACATCTGAAGATAAAACTATTTCTTGTAGCACGATTACTCTTACAGGAGATGTTTTTTATTGCGGACTTTACTGAGATAAATGATGAAGTTTGCCTTCTTTCGTCAATCTTGTCTATAATGAGCTTTTTTATTATCGTTTGTTTATGTGATATTATCTTTCTATGCTTCAAAAATATCCATCGCTTTTGACCAAAAATACATATATGAGGGATTATTCCAGTATATTAAAAACATTTTCCACACAATATATGTGGTCAAAAGATGCTCTTTCTTTAAGTTTGAGGATGATGCGTGATACATATATGGCTTTCCCATTTCATGTGGGATTCTCGATGTATCAAGAAGATCTGCATGATTTTTGAAAGACATTGGCCCGTATAGCTCCGCCCATATATACTTTAGATGATAAGCTGAGACATGTTCAAGGTGAATAAACTATCACTAGCATTTTGCTTGTTGCTTATGGGAACTTGTTCCTTTGCTTTTGGTATTGATTTTTCTCAGGCATTTTCTCAGGCTAATGAACAATCTGCATGAATCGACTCCCTTTTTAGATGAAAATCAAAGGTTAGTAATATTTTTTCTCAATCACTGAAAGTGGTAAAAGATAGAGAAGTTGTTGCTACTACTGTCTCCTTTGAGGAGTTAAGAAAATACTTTGTAAGCTGTGCTGGTGTAGAAACAAGTGACTTTATGCATATTCTCTATCATTCAAACCCTTCTTTTAAAAATACTTTTGAGCTGATTCTTCCTCCGTGAACTAAAAAACCCACCAAGGCTGAGATTGATAAAAGTTATACCAAATTTTTTACTAGTAGAGGAATTTCTACACCCACGAGTAAAGATGTTACAAATCTTAATAATGAAATAAATACCTTATATTATGATGTATATGGTAGTACATATACCATCTCTACACTCAATAAAAACAATTTCTGATCTGATCTTTTTTGGAATGGAACATTAGATGATAGTGATTTTGATCTCTTATATGATATCAATCAGATAGGAAAAATATTGTTTGAAAGTATTACCGATAGTCCACAAATCTTGTTCTATAAAATGCCATTTTCAGCACAAAATTCTAATCAAAATAGTAATAATTCTTCTCAAAATTCTTATCAACTTGGTGGTGGGGGTTGATCATTTCCTGGAACCACATGATCACCTATGTGAAATACTTCATCAACGCCTTCTTGATGATGATCATCTTCAATGGGAGGTTCATCTTCAATCGGAGGTTCGTCTTCATCTTCCTCTTCATCGTCTTCTTCTTCATCATCAGATGGTTGAATCATTATTGATAGTGAAGTACAAAATTTTATCGAAAAGACTAATCCTGGTCAATGATTTACTTCTCCTGGTATTGTTTGACTCTTCTGAAATCAATGTATTACTCCAGAACCTATAGCTCCAGTTGTCGAAGAACAAAATTATTTTATGACTCCAGAAGAATATCTTTCTGGTATCAATAATTTTATAGCTAATGCTAATATTGATGAGGTCATAAATACTAATTTATTACCTATATTTAATCAAAATAATCCTTTGCCATCAGGATGAAGCACTTCAGATTCATGATATGCTGATGCTGTTGCCAATACTTATGCTGAATTGGCTTTTGGTGATGGTGCTCCAGGTACTTGTCAATATGGATGTAAGGATCTTCCTCTTGATAAAAGAGCACAATGCGAGTTGTCTTGTACAAAATCATGTATTCAAACATGTTGAGATACCTACAAAAATTCTCAGTCTTCCTGTTCTTCTTCTTATGCTACGACAAAAAATGAATGTGATCAATTGTCTTTACTTCAGAAACCCGCTTGTCTTGTTTCTGCTGTTGCTCAAAATAAAGCGTGTACTACCAAATCGACTACTGATCAGCTTCTTTGTGTTTCTGATTGCACCTGTTTTTTGATAGCATGACCCAATGGTAAATGATGGGAAAAAATGGAGGATATGTTCCGTATCAAATTTTGTAAGATTCCTGTACAATCTAAAAAAATTGCTCCATGAAAAACTGTTTTTAGTATCCAGGCTATTTTTCAGGAGATATCTGATGTTTTGGAATGACTAAGAGATAGTGGGCAGATGGTAAAATTTTCAAAAAGAAAAGAATTTCTTGATGGAAATGTTAAAATCAAATTTGCCGATAATTTTGCTTTTAAACTTATCGTATGATTTAAGCCTGTGTTTTCTCAAAAATCAATTAGTACAAAATTTCAAAAACAATCTCAAGCAAATCTTGATTTCACTACCGCTGTGCTTGATGTCAATGCAAGTGCACCAGAAGCTGATAATTATAATAAATATATAGTTGTTTCAGATTATATTAGTAATAATGCATCATTAAAACCTGCTAATAATCTTACTGAAATCGATCAAAATCGTGCAGAAACTGCAGCGGCAGCTGACAAAACTGAAGAAAGCAAAATCTCTCCTGAAACTATTTCTGCAGTTATCACTACTTATGCTCAAAATACAAATATCTTGTTTGTACAAAATATGATAGAGTTTTTAAAGGATAATCAATTATTTCTCCATAATCTCAGTAATAATCTTCTCGATATGAATAAAATGAGTCTTGAACTCAAAACAAGGATAGAAAATTCAAAATAACTTTAGTCGAAGGTCGAAAGTCTAGAGATTTAGGTTTATTTTTTCTTTTCTAAAAAATAATGGCATTCTCTTCTGCTTTTTTAACGTACGAACTTATTTTTCTCCGTAAATACCCCAAGATAGATCAGAAAACTGACTGATTTCAACAGTAAAACCTATTTCTTTCAACTGTTTTGTTTCATCTTCAATATACCAGTATACTTCATCATCAAAATCTTTAACTAGATTAGGATACTTCTGTTTCATTATAGATTCATAATTTTTGTTTTGAAACATCAAATCTCCAAAAACAATCTTGCCTTTGTTTGGTAAAATATCAAACGCTTTTTTAAAAAAGATATGTTTTTCTTTTTGTGTTAGATGGTGTATTGCATATGTTGAGACTATTGTATCAACCTTATTTTTATCTTGAAAATTATCCAAACAATTGAGCAAATCACTTTCTATAAAAATAATATTTTCTTTTTTTGCTAACTTATTCTTGGCAATTTCTAGCATATTTTTTGAAATATCCACACAATATATTTTTTCGTAATATTTTATTTGTTTTGTTGTATTTCCTGTTCCACACCCCAAATCAATAATATATTTTGAAGTACCTGTTTTTTTACCTATCCATTGCATCATATCTTTATATCCTTTACGAATCGGATTAGTTTCGTCTTGTATATTATTATCATATGCATCAGCTATTGCGTCGTGGTTAAATTTTTGTGCATATTGACTGTGCATTTCTATGATACTACACATTAAAAATTAATTAAGTTTTGGATATCAGATACTGTCGATTATTTAGTACCAAACTTTATTGTGTTCAATATATTCGTCAATTCTGTTTTTTATTATAGTCTTGTGTGCTAGTTTTACTCCCTAATTCATTTTGATTATCATTATTTAAAACTATGTCGTTTGATAGCATATTATATTAGATAAACTGTAGCTTACGATAAGAAAGCACTCGTCAATAACTTCATAATTGCGTAAGAAAAGGCTATCACCAAAACACCTATGATGGCGTTACTAATTGCTGATTTCCCTTTTGACATATTTGATGCATTGAAAATACTGCTAGCATACAGATATCCTGCATAGATAATCATCATTACTCCTATGAATATACCTATCTGAGAGAGAAATTTTACTAAATAGACTATGTAGTCTAATAAAGTATCCCATGTCATAATCCCTGAAGCCATTTGATCTCCGAGATTTCCTGATAATCCAGCTGCTTGTTTGTTGTAGGCATCTCGTACACTGCCTCCTGTCTGACCTACTGCTTTTACAGCTTGTCCTGCCTTATCTCCACTTGATGCTTGGGGAATTATTTCAAAATCATTTGGTGTTTCTTGGGCGAAAGAATATATAGGCAATAGCAAGCATCAAAATAGTATAGCACTCAATAGAAATTTTTTCATTCGTACAAGGTATAAAAAGTAAAACATTAGATTTTTGATTATATGCTACATGTTTTGGATGCAGGAGCTTGTTGAACCATCGTTTGGAATGCATCCTTTACTTTTGTAATCAAGTTCCATAAAGCCATAAGCTTTTCTTCTACAAAATGTTTTTTTGTATATGCTTTTGTTGTCTCATCTAATAATTGGTTTGATTTTTGTATCATAATAATTTTTGTATATCCCGTTTCTCTTTTTATTCTTTCTTGTACTATTGATTTACATCTATTGAACAAAAAATCTGATATTCGTGTCTTATTGCTATTTCGTGTTTTATTATATATATTTTTCATTAATTCACAAAGTGTATTATATTTGTCTCCTAATGATACCGTCGCAATATCCTTATTATAATTAGTTATAATAATATTCAAATCTGTTCATTGTACACATATTCCACTACGTATATAATTATGAATTGTCCAATAGTCTTTATACATTTTTTCTATTGTGAGTGCTTGAGTACCTGTTGCATTGTTTGCTATCTCTGTGAGTTTTGCTCTTCGTTCTATTCCTGTAGGATCTGGGCTTAGGTTATATGCAAGTCATGTTATGCCATCCAATCTTCTCATCGCAACATCAAAAAGATGATCAAATAAAAATTCACTTTCTGGAAAATTTTGATTGGGTAAATTTTTTTTTTCTTCTGATGTACAGGTGATAATATTTTTTAGACAGCAATGCGCTTTAAGATTGGTAAGTGCTTGTCTGAACGCATCACCAGATAACACATGTATATATGTTGTTCCGTATGCATTTACTGTTGATTCTATGCCCGATCCAACTACGATATTGCAATCGTTATTGGCAAATGTACTCCCTATCATTGCTATTCCTGTTATTATTACTGTTGATAAGATTTTCTTCATCTGTTTTTTTGATGTAAAAAAAGATATTTGATTATTTATTTTCTTTGATTTGTATGGTCAGTGTTACAATTGCTTTGTTTGATTGGTCATTAACGATATATTTTGTTTTATTGCTTGTAGCATCAAATATATATTCTCCTGCTAATGCACTTGCATAGGCCCCTGGAATATAGATTGCCCCTGCATTACTTGTATAAAGAATACAATCGTTTTTGTTGTTTTTGACACAATATCCACCATTAAAATCACCAAATTGTCCTTGAATAAGATGAAATAATTCATAATTTGGTTTGCCATCATTCATCTCTATATTTGTAATAGCTTCTATAGGCAATACTATTTGGAATAGTATATTGTTTGTTGGTATATCTATCAATTCAATTATAGGAATATGACTGTTGAAATTTATCTGTGTCTTTATCTTATTTATATATTCTGGATTAATTTTTATTTCACCTGTCTTAGGATCTATTGTAGCTATTTCATTCCCTTGAGTGTCGTAGAGGCCAATATCGTCCCCCATAGTAAATATTCCTCCTGTGATAATTGTCTGATCTGGTGAAAGTCAGAATCCACCATATTCGTTTTGGTTCGTTCATTCAATATTTTTTCGTATACCATTTCTTAGTCTTTGGAATATTACGTTTCATGTATCTAAATCATTGCTTATTTTGGCTATTATCTCTGCTGTTTCTCAGCTTTTTTTGACGTCTGTGACTTCTATGTTTGGTATATTTATATTTAAGGTTGCTGTTTCTTTTGTGAAATTATTATTTTGATCGATAGCGATGAAATCAAATTTGTGTTGCCCTACCCCTGTAAAAAAGAGTGTTCCTCGATCTGTTTTTCCAGATTGTGATTGATTGTCTTTTCCTATGAGTAGTATTCCATCTTTTCGTACTTCCATTCTAGCAACAATTACATTGTCTGTCCATGTTGATTTGAGCGTATAGCTAGTTTGGACAAATCATTCGTGTGTTGTACCTGTACTTATTGCTTTCTCGGTTGTATTTCTCCATAGTACTATGTCACCTATAGGTGGTATTATATCTCATAAATTTTGCATTCCAGCTACGGTTTGATTGGATCGTGGAGATGTTTTTGTATACAGAGTTAGTACTGTCTGTTGATTTTTAGTTAACTCTTTGGATGTGTCCGTTAGTGTTGCTATGTTTGTATATAACCATTTTCTAGGTAAGTTTTTTAATGTCACACTTATTCTTGATTGTCATGGATTGTAATATTCTACTGCTAATATACTATTTCATAATTGACTGATTATACGCTTTTTTACTAGATTTTCGTCTATAGTAAGCATTGCTCCTGTATAATCAGTATTTTCTGGTAGTACTACAATATATTTTGGTTTTTCTCCCATTCATAAAATATCTCGGAAACTGTTTGGTGTATCTTTATCATCTATTTTGTTGCTTACTTTGATAATATATCCATCAACTGATTCTCCCAATATTTTGCTGTTTTTTCGTGTAAGCTGAAGATTATCAAAGGTTTGTCCTTCTGTCTTGAAGTTTTTTGGTTCTTTGTTTTTGTCTATAATTTTAATGATTATATCATTGATGGTTATATATCCATATGCATCAGTATTTTCTCTTATTTGATCCAGAGACTTTATATATCGTTGTTTTGGATTTAGCCGTGTTCATGGATATTCCATTTCATAACTATAAAATTTGTTGTAATATGTGGTTGTAGTATTACCTCATATTGAAAAATGTTCAGATTCTTGTTGTGCATATTTAATATATATGTTGTTGGTATCGTACATCAATATATCGGTTAATTTATCATTGTTGAAATCTGTTTTTGTTGTATATGTTTGTTGTACATTTTGTATTTGCTCGCTTGAAAGTACTGTGTTAATCATGTTTTTTTTACTTTCACTGTAGGATTCTATAAATACTCCTTGTACATAGGAAGAAATATCTGTGCTGTAATTGGTTTCTGTACTTGAACAATTAACACATGGTCATTGTGTTTGGGCTAATATTGGTTTTTCTGTATATGCGAGTAAAGCTGTACCGATTTTTTCTTTTGTAGTTTCTAAATATTTTTTAGATTTTTTATAGGTAGCATCTGACATGTTAAGTTTTTCTGCACCATCATTATTTACTGCATCTAAATATCCTTGTACCATCCTCTGATTCAAGTCTAAATATGTTTTTGTTGGGTCTTCTTGTATATCTAATATATGCTTTGTGGGAGAATCAATCGTTAATAATGGTGTCTTGAAGCTTGCTGTTGTTGTTGTGTCATTTACTAATACTATTTGCTTGTCTTTCATGTTTTTGATAAAATTGTCATAATCTTGGATTTCTTTTTGTGTCTCTTTATTTTCTTGAATTTTATCCTCAATGATTGCTTTTGCAGCATTTTCTACTTCTTGTATTTGATCAGTAGCAGGTAAAATAGTTGATTTGTTTTCTACTGTTGCCAAGATACTGTTTACTCTATCACTCATTTTTTTGTCTGTAGTTGTAGCGTTTTTGAACTGTATGAGTCATTTTTTGAGATCACTATATGCTATTTTGTAATCTATCATGTTTGTTGCCTCTTCAATAGGTTGTACATATCCTTGGAAATTTATATTTTGATCAAAATTTTCTATATCATTTAGAAGATCTGTGACTCAATTATCATTGATTCATTCTGTTGTTTTTTCGATGAGCTTTTGGATAGGAGCTTCTATTTGTTTTGAAACAAAACTATTTGTTATGTTTGCAATACCATTGAATACATCATATACTCCATCAAAATTGAATTTAAGTGTTGTATATGCGTCTATTTTATAATCAAATCATTGAAGTGGCGGATCTTTGAATTTTGTTGTCAGATTGAAGAAATCAAATATAGGGACATCCCATGTTCTTTGTGTTAGTTGTTCAACCTTCCCCTTTACTCATTTTTCTCCTACAAGACCTATACCTCATTTAACGATACAGAATATTTTCCCTATAAAATCTGCTACTTTGAGTATAGCGTTTATTTCAGGTAATATTTTTGGAATCTTCGGTGCGGGAGGCAATACCGGGAGATCCATTTTTATGCTTGGAATAAACGATGGTGGTTCTGGTAGTGTTGGCGGTTCAGGTATTACTGGAATTGTTGGTACTGCTAGATCTCCAAAGAAATTTAAATTCATGTCAAAATCTACTTCTACGGTTGGAGGTTCGGGGAGATTTGGTATTTGTGGTAATGGTACTTTGATTGGTACAAAATTTATCTTTGGTAAAATAATATTCATTCCTAGTTCCATATGAGACATATCCATATATATATTTGGTATCTTAAATGCTGGGATAGGGAATATCGGCAATTTTGGACAAAGGAAGGATAAACTACATGAAAAAGATCCATAGTTATCATTGCTGCATTTACTACATCTTTCCGATCGATTTACTGAAAAATCTATAATAGCTTGCCATGTTTTTATGGCTCCTATTATCAGAATTATTGCATCTACGTATTGTGAAAATCTTGTAGCATTGACACTCAAAAAATTATTTATTCCTCATACAAAATTTCAAAGAAGTGACGAAATCTCTGTAAGATATCTATCTGTAATATGTGTCCATTGGTATAATTGTGTAGGAAATTCTTTATACTTTTGAAGTATTTTGATGTTTTGTCTTACTGATCTGATAATTCCTGCTGTATTTTCTCTAAAAGTAAGAAAATTGTTTAACGATCACGCTATGCCAGAACACTTTTCCATATCACCAACTATAGTATTGATCGTGTCTAATCTTTCTTGATCTGCTTTTGGAAACGAATCTCCTGCTTGTAATTTTTCTTTTGCGAGTTGTACTTGTATCTTTTTCCAATACGGAAGGTTCCCTAATTTCTTTGCTGTATTTGCTGCATTTGTTGATAGATTATTTGTATCTGCTCCCATTTCTTTTGCTGTTTTGACTTCTGTTGATGCTATTATTTCATCCATATTTTTTATTTCGGAATCTATCCATGTGTTTAGATTCTCTTTGTCTGCTGGACTTCGTGCTCCGTTTGCAATTGCTATCTTTTCTGTTTGTAGTCTTGTTTTTGTTGCTGCTGCTTCTTGTTTGTCTGTTGTTCCACAGAGTCCTAAAATCTCATTGATTGTTTCTGTCCAACCTGTCACTATCGCTTCGTTTTTTACCATCCGTAGCTTGAGATAATTGGTATATTTATTTATATCGTCACTCGTAAGTGAAGGAACTTTTATATTAATTGTTTTGGTGTCTATATTTATTAATGGCACTTCTTTGAACATGTCTTGGATAGCTTCAAACGGATTGCTTCCTATTTTTTGTGAAATGTTGTTAATGTTTTTTTTGGAAATTTTTTCTGTCCGTGTTATTTGTTTTCAGCTTCATAATTTTACTCCTGCACCACTTATATTTTGTATATATCCCGCAGCTTTATCTGCGTCATTGCTTGCTTGTAAAATTTCTGTGAATGTTTGTTCTAGATTTCCTATTTTATCGAATCATTGAAATATACTATCTACATCAGGTAGGTCTATCTGGATAGTCATCTTTGTCAGATTATTTTGTATATATGATATTTGGCTTGTCATCCATGTTTGTACCATACACTTTACTAATCCTTTGGTTTTTGCACCCACTATTTTGAGATTAACCTTTGGTCCTTTTTCTAGTGCATATCATTCATAGTCGTTTCCTAGTAGTAATTCTTCATCTTCATCTGCTGAGACTCTTGTTGGCTCTTGTTCTATAGAGATAAGTCATCAAAAATTACCTTGTGGGATAGCTGCCGAATAATAATTTGGCATGTTTTCTCATCATCCTGCTGATACTATTTGAAATGGTGAGTTTGTTGTAATTACTGTATTTTGTGTGTTACCAGCCATAATTATAGTGTTTCCTATCCTTGGTGGATTGTTACATGTTCATTGTCCAGCTGCCGCCACCATACTTGATCATAAGCTTTCTTTTGTTGGTTGGTTGATTCCTTCGTTGGTACTTGGACATTTTGTCAGTGGTGGTACCGCAAAGACGATACAGTTTCCACCAAGATCTCTAAATGGTTTTGGTAACGCTTTACCTACGGTATAAGGACCAAAACACATCGCTATTCCGAGTCCAAGAGTAAGTGTCGGTGCTACATATAATCTAAATCGTGATGGATACGTTCATCATAGAACTCATAAAAAGAACCCATCAGTCGCTCATTTGAATGGATATCCAAAAAAACCAGGAGCGGGTATATATCCTATTGGTGTTGGTCATCGATTTCCAGGGATATTCAACAATGGCATTCCTTTCCCTATGGTAGTATTGAGTGTCCTAAATATCGGATAGAGTGGATTAGGTACTTGAGGTACACATCAGAAGATATGATAGTCTCCTGGTGCCAAAAATGCTTGATTGAAGGGAACAGGAACTCATTGGCATCATTCTCATCCTCCTGCTCAAAGGGTAAATCACTGACAGAGTCATTGTAATGCAGTATCCAATTTTTTGGAAACATTTGCCGTTGCACCATCTATAGTATTATTTAGAAGATCTATGTTTCCTTGTATCCCCCCTTCTGATAATAAGGATGAAATAATGTTTTTTGCGCTTCGTGCTTCTAAATTGCCTACACCTGGAACATTTGAAAGTCCCTCTAAACTATCAATATTTGCTAATTGGTCTACTATATCGTTTATCGCTGTCTCTTGTACTACCTGTGCTCAACTATTGTAATTGTTTATCTCTGTTTGGATGTCATCATATATTTTTTCATATGCTCTCTTGATTCCTGTTTTATCATTAAAAAATATTCGTCTATTTTTTTGACATGAATCTGTACTATTTATAATAATATCTGGATAGGTATCTTTTTGTTTGTTTTGTTGTATGAGATCTGTGTCTTGTACCGCTATAGTTATGACTTGTTTCTGATCTTGGTATTTGGCTTTATAGGAAAAACTTAATGATTCTCCAGCATTGAGCTGAATGTTGTCTATCACAAATTGATAGCCTTCAGAATCATCTCGATCTATCAATAATCATCATGTGTTATTTGTGCTAAATAGTAATGATGTTATTTTTTTATTGTCGTCTGTTGTTATAGTTCGTGGTCCTTGTAGTTGATCTATATAGGTAAGTTTATTGTTGCTTTTTTTTGAAACTATTGTTGTTTTAATTACTACTTCATCATCTTGTCTCAATATTCATCCGTTTATATCTGCATATTCTTTATATATGCTTACGAACTCATTTTCTTCGTTGATAGGGAGATAAGCTATTTGATTAGCAGGAAGTGATTCATATATTGGTGCTGTACTCAGCGGATTGTCTGTATATGCTAATTGCGTACTTCAGGCAGCGACATACATATCGGTGTTGGCTACCATCTCTTTGATATCGTTCATGGAGTGGTTTTTTTGTGCTTTCATTTCTTCTTCTGACATGTTTGCTGGAGGATCTTCTTCTATTTCTTCTTCTTCTATTATTCCTTCCATCGGAATTTCTAATCATTTTCGATGGACTAAACTATTATCTTGGATGTGTCGATCGCTTTTTAATTTGATACCGAAACGATTGATTGTTTTATAATTGTCTTTTTGTCTGATATATCGATTACTATCACAAATTCAGGTGACCAAAGAAAGATAATTTGGACCATTGTTGGTGCTTCCACCATAAAATATTTTAATATCTGCAAATTCATCATTTGTTATGATGTCTATCTTTCCATCTTTATCCATATCTTCTACAAATATCTGTTTGATGTCGGAAAAGTCTTCAGGACTCGTATTGGCTATATCTGGCTCGGTGTTTATATTGAGACATATATTTTTTCCATCTACGGTGAATATTCACTTGTTGTTGAGATATACTATACCTTTACCGTTGCTGGTAATGATAAATATATCTTCATATTCATTTCCATCTACATCACCTATCTTTATGTCTTTAATTGGTTCAGCTATAATCATAAGTTCTTGTAGATTTTTGTATGGTTGTGTACCTCAATAATTTTTTAATAATTTAACCACACCATCTGTATATACCACGATAATATCTTTTGTTCCATCTTTGTTGAAGTCGATAGGAAGCACTTTAAAAATCGTTTTGTTGGGATCAGCATAGATATTCTGTCCGATTGATGCATCAAAATCAGTATCTGGTATGTTTGGATTTTTGTCTCTTCTTTCCAGTAAAGGATCTCAAAAATTTATCAGAAATTGTGATCCATATGGTAAGGTAGCATCACCTACGGATTTTCCATTTGCAAAATTTGCTACGTTTTTGAATTTGCTCGTGAATCATATACCCAATAATGCATCAGTACTATCTTCTATAGAGAGATATCATTGTTTGGTAAATGCACTGCTATTTACATAAATACCTATTCCTTGGCTATTAGTAGATCATTCACTAAATATTTTTGTTTGCCCATATACTATCGGATCCTGGATATCTATATTATCCTTGTTGTCTGTGACAATTTCGTTATTCCAAATCATCATTTTTCCTATTATTTTTTCATTGAGTGTTATGGTATAGGTTGCCATATCAGCTACTATTTCGTTGTCTGCAATGATACTTATTGCAGGATCTATACTTCACTTATTGAGATCAATAACATCTATTCCATTGATGGTTATTTTTGATTTACTTGCTTCGTTACCGGTAATGATACTATCTGTTGGTTCTGGAATATAGACTATTGTATTGCTGTCTTTTTTAAATTCATTTACTGCTCAACTATTTTCTATTGTTTGTATTTTAAAATCACTAGTTTCTCCCAGATGTATTTTTGCTATCTCTGGCATGAAAACTATAAATTCTTCTTTTTCTATACGTAGTATAGATTCTTTATTACCTATGCTTTGGATTTGTCCATGTGGATTGATGATATATTCTATTTGTTTGATTTTGCTTGGATCAACAAGTTGTGTTGTTGTCGCTAATAATTTGTTTGATTGATCCGTTATCGTATTTATCACTTTATTGTTTTCGGAAAAATATCATCGTTGATTCCCTCGGTCAGTTCAGAAGAGACTGAGATACATGACATTTAATTTGTCTTTTGGTAGAATACTGTCTTGGATGATGAATTTCTTATATCCTGGTATTTGTTCGCTAAGTGCTCTGTTTTTGATGTAAGCAAATACATATCATTCACCACCTGCACCGGTAGCTGTAATGTAGTATGGATATTCATTTCCCGTATATACAAATTCAGATATATTTGTTTTGGCTGATCCAATTACTCATAATTTAATTGTTGTTCAACTCGTTATTTTGTTGTTTCGGTTATCTACCACATGAATTGTTCATGTGCTATTTTTGTTTATCGTGAAATCCATTTTGCTTTTTTCTAATTTCATGAGTATCGTTTTAGCTAGTCCTGGATTTACTGTTACGGGAATAGTAATAGGTTCTATCCCTGGGATATTTATAGTTATTGTGTCATTTCCTGCTTTGAAACTTGGATATAACGCAATATCTAATATTCCGTTTGTTGTGACAAAATTGTTGCTTTGTACAAAAGTTTTTTGTGTTTTTGAACTATTGTTTTTCGTGATGGTTTTTTGTTTTGTTGTTCATGGCAATAAAAGTCCCTGATTGCTTGTTATGTTTGCTATGGTATCTAATGGTTTACCACTATTGTCTTGGACGGTAATTACTAATGATGGAATGTTTTCTGGTTTGAGTTGTTGTATTCCGTCTAGATCTTGATATTGGATATCGCTATCGTTTTTTGGTAGAGTAAATGTTATTTTGGGCTGTATGTTTGGTTTGTTGTTGGTCTCATAGAGGACAGTATTGTTTTGGACAACTTTTACTTTACCTTTGATAACATTTATTTTTATTCCTGTAGTTACTTGGTTTGATGATGAAGTATCGCCTCATAGTCTTATTTCTTTTTGATCTGGTACTACACTTAGAAGAATCTCTTTATCTTTTTTTATTCCTGTAGGTGCTTGATAGACAAATGATGATGTAGCAAAATTATCAAATTGTACGCTAGAATTTGCACTTCCGCCATTATATATTTGTCCATCACCACTATTTACTTTGACAATATATGCTTGTATGTTTTGTCCTATAGGATTATTATATTTATCTACTGCAGTTATTTTTACTGGCAATTCTCCTCCTTCCATAACTCTGCTAGGTGACTGTATATTTATCGTTTCAATCGGTCCTGGTAAAATATTTATTACTTGTTGTTTTACGATACATTTGTCTCCTAATGCAGGACATAATTCTATTTTGAGTGCTGTACTTCATGCTGTTTTATCATCCCCAATAACAATATCAAACACCAATGATTCTGTACTTGGATTAAAATATTCTTGTGTCTTACTTGTACAGACATTACCACTAAGTATAGTTTCTCCTCTTTTTATTTTAAAACAATTGTCTCCTGTTCATGATATTTTTATATTTATTTTCCCCATATCTTTCGTCATACCTATTTTTATTTGTGGATTGTTGGTAGTCTCATCAAGCTTGATAATTGTTTTATCGATATTTATAATGGCATAATTGTTATATCACTCTAATGTTTCTTTTGTATCTCCTTCGGCTTGATTTATCGTTTCATCGTTGTTTGTTGGGGTCCATTGTTCTCCATATTTTTTTCGTTCTCATCAATAATTTTCTAGGCTATTTCATGCTTCATCTATTACTCATAAAAATACTGGGCCAAGAGAATTTTTGAAACTTACTTTAATATCAAATGGTTTTTTAAATATTTTTTTTGCCCAACATATCATGGCTTTGCCCCATGGTGATTTGAATGTTTTGAAATCAAAGATCAATGATGTTCCATCGGTATCTACTCATTCACAGGTATCTATTTCAGCTTGAAAATCTGCTGCGCTTGATTCTACAAAACTATTTACTGGTGCTTTTACTTGTTCTTCTTCTGCTTTTTGAATCTGCTTGATAAATGTCGGTATGGGTTTGGAAGAAATATAATCTTCACCATCAGAATTTATATATCCTACTTCATATCCTGTGATATTATATATCGGTGTGATAAATTTTCCCTGATTTTTCCCTTCTCTCAGATAGGTGTTGGTTATCTGACTTATTTTTTGATTTATATCAAAACTGTCTTTTATCTCTGAGATATCTTCTGTAACCGTGCTTTGCTCTAATCTTTCTGGCCAAGTATTGTTTTGATAATAAAAGAGTTTGGCTATCATATCTAATTTTTCATCAGTCGTGTTTGCATTACTGTCTCCATAAATAGCTTTTTTCCCATATTCAGGAGCATTTTTTAATGTATCTAAAAATCGGATTACTTGTGTTATAAAATAATCTGTAGGAAGGAGATTATAATTATGAGTATTCGGATTTGCTAAAGGATCAAATTGTCCTAAGA
>Ga0247841_10003402_pt1 | contig 29603 bp, 15 predicted proteins | sample LaCruzMarch2015__2_FD_192410 | JGI IMG/M metagenome (GOLD analysis project Ga0247841, IMG submission 192410) | Freshwater microbial communities from meromictic Lake La Cruz, Castile-La Mancha, Spain - LaCruzMarch2015_18m | ecosystem: Environmental > Aquatic > Freshwater > Lake | place: Spain... | reverse complement strand
CCTTCTGGCATGAGGAGAGAGAAAAGGTGATAAAAAGTAATACGAAGCCAATCAGCTTTATAGATTTCAGTGAGGTCATGTTTTTCATATTTATTTGCATTATTAATTTTCTGCAAACTTACATGCACTAAAAACCTCAGGAAAGCGGAAATAAGTAAGTGGAGCCTTTTTCAGGTGAATTGTAGGCAGAATTCTTTTATTTGCGATCGCGATTTTTGTCAGATCTTAACAATCTTGCTTATGACGACCTTTTTATCGAAGGTAAAGCGGAGATAATAGACACCGGGTGTTAATCCTGCTACTGTTCCATCAAGCTCGCCGGTATGCAGTCCTTCAGACTGGATCTGACTTTTCACCAGTTGCAGCCTGTTTTTCCCTGTCATATCATATAAACCAATGGAAACAGGAAGTTGTTTTCTCAGGAAATAATTATAGGAGATTTTTTCGCTGAAGGGATTTGGGTAGAGGATTACCGCAACATCTGACTTATCTTCCTGGATTTGCGGGTCATCAGCGCCGGCAAGGGTGCCTGTCTCTTTAAGCTGATCGAGATTTACAAAGGCCGTGTTGGTTACCGTGGGATTCTGCCCGCCTGATTGATATGAAAGCATGGAGATACTCATCACGGGATACCGCATCCCCTGGGCATACCATAAATACTTTACCGAAGTCGATACGATGGAACCGCACATATTCTGATCCAATCCATCGCGGGTAATTTTAACACGAAGCACATTTTTTATCACACGGTCAGGCATGATCAGGGTGCCAAATGCATCGGCCATCACATGATAGTCGCCGCTGACATCGATCCGGGTGGTTTTCTGAAAATAGGCAACTCCGGTGTAGGTATCTTTAAATTGTTCGCCAAAAGAAAAGGGATATTTCATTTTGACAACCGGATCGGAATAGGTCAAAGTCATATCCTTCTCGGTGTTGACATATCCCTTCTCTTCAAAACCCTGTTCGGTGAAATTAAAAAAGTAGGCATATCCGCTTTCATTGAGGAGTAAATTATAATCACTGACCCCTGAAAGCTCCTTTGAAGCAACAGACTCAATGGTGCTGACAGGATTTTTGCCGTTGTACTCAATCTTAGAGAAATCCCAAATCTGATTTGCCCCTGCACTCCCCGGATCAACAAATTGTATTTCGCGATAGGTGTTAACATCGCCACTGAGCAATGCATTGCTTTTGTATGTGAGGGATGTTTGTGCAAACAAACCCATCGCCAACATGATTAATGAGGTAAGTATAGATATCTTTTTCATAGCCTGTTTTTTTTACAAATATACTTCAAAAACTATATCTTTATACCGAAAAAATGATCAATCTGACCATATGAAATATATTGGAGCCCACGTAAGCGCCTCCGGAGGAGTGGAAAATGCTCCGCTCAATGCGCATGAACTCGGCGCAAAGGCATTCGCCCTCTTCACGAGAAATCAACGACAATGGAAGTCATCCCCGCTTTCTGCAAACAGCCTACGTCAATTCAGGGAGAATTGTGAAAAATATGGTTTTAAACCGGCGCATATCCTGCCTCACGACAGTTACCTGATCAACCTGGGACATCCCGAACAGGAGGGTCTTGACAAGTCACGCGAAGCATTTCTGGACGAGATGAGCCGCTGTGAACAATTGGGGCTCGACCGGCTTAATTTCCACCCCGGCGGATCATTGGGCAAGATCAGCGAAGAGGAATGCCTCGTGCGAATCGCTGAATCAATCAATATTGCGCTTGATAAAACCCATGGTGTAACCGCTGTCATCGAGAATACGGCAGGACAAGGATCCAATCTGGGCTTTAAATTTGAGCAAATCGGATTTATCATTGATCATGTGACGGATAAAAGCCGTGTGGGGGTTTGCATCGACACCTGCCACTCCTTTGCTGCGGGATACGACCTCACCTCAGATCATGCATTTACAGCCACCTTTAAAAATTTTGAAGATGCGGTGGGATTTCAGTACCTGAAAGGGATGCATATCAACGATTCGAAAAAGGGGCTGGGAAGCCGCGTCGACCGTCACGAAAGCCTTGGCAAGGGAACGCTGGGGCTGGAGGTTTTCAAACGGCTGATGCACGATCCCAGGTTCGATGACATCCCGCTCATCCTCGAAACTCCCGATGAAACGATCTGGAAGGAAGAGATTCAGCTTCTATACAGCCTGTAATTTTTCCTGCAAACCTTCTGAAAGTTTCCAGAGTTGTCTGCCATTTTCCGGGTCCGATGCTTTTTCATCTATCGTTTTGCGGCTCATCAGGAAGAGGTAATCGAAGGCCATGCCGTCGAAATCGTGCGATGCCGCAAGATAAACTACCGGGATGGCGGCTTTGGCCGGTGATTTGAAAAAGATACCAAAGACCAGTTTCAGCAGGGGGATGAAAATTTTCGGAGCTTCGCGCGCAATGTTCGAATTGACGGGGCCGGGACAGAGTGAAAAGATCTCAAAGCGTGTTTCTCCATCCGGGTTGAGCCTCCGCGAAAGTTCACAGGAGAAGGTCGTGAGCAGGAGTTTATAATAGCCATACAGCTCGATCGATTTCCCGATTTTGTAATCCTTGTACAAGCCGAACTCCTCCCATTGAAATTTCTCCGGATTGCGATGGCTTTCTGAAGCCACAAAGATAATGCGGGGAGGAACGATTTTAGATTTACGATTTTCAATCTCTGAATCCGGAAAAGCAGGTTCAGCCTGGTTAAAGCAACGGCTTTCCAACAACAGGTTTACAAAAATGAATTTTGAAAAGTAGTTCACCATAAACATCTCTTCGAGTCCCTGTTTCGTCTTGCGGCTTTGTTTCGGAACGATCCCGGCGTTGCACACCAGGATATCCAGCGGGGCGAATTTCGTTTTGATCTGCTTTACAAGTTCACGAATGCTGTCAATATCTGAAAAATCAACAGGAAGCATGTGGATATCGGTGTTGCCGGAAAGTTTTTTCACCCGCTCCCCCTTTTCGGGAATACCGCTCCGGCAAGCCATGATCACCTTTGCTCCCCGGCGTGCCAGATCGGTGGCCACGGCAAATCCGAGCCCCGAACTCGCACCGTCAACCAGAACAGTCTTGTCATCCAGGCGATCGGTCGGATTCAGGGTGCCGGCGGGAATTTGTTTGCGGAAGAGGTCGCGGATGCCGGTGAGGGTTGCAGAAACCGGATTATTGTATTTCTGCTGTTGTTTTTCTGTCATAAAGATTTGTGATAAACTGCTGATAACGGGATGTATGCTTGTCAATGTCGGCTTCGGTCAAGTCAAAATCGGCCAGCGAATAACGGTGCGCCCCATGCTTTTGGTGGGGATGGTCCTGTTCATGCCTGCTGAAACGTTCGATGAGCTCAGGAGTCAGGCCTCCGTTCATCCGGTATATTTTTGAAAGTTCTGCAGCCGAATCGTTGATTAGGTTACGGTAGAAGATATCGACAAATTTTTTGTCATTGTCTCCCTTTTGCCGGTAATCGAGCGCGCTGTCGAGCATATAGCCTGTTTTGCGGATCCAATGATCGGCAACCTGCTTTTTATCAGCCTGATTGCTGAATATCATGCGGTTATAGGTTACCATGCTCAGGAACGACGGAACCGATTCATAAATGGTCCGGTGCGGCCATAAAAAATGGACATCTCCGAAATGCTTTTCAATCAAATCGGGAAATTCAAGATGGTGGGGAGACTTCAGCACCCAGCGTTTCGCGGGTTTGATCCACTGAAGAAATTTCAAAAGCTTTGCCGCATAGGCATATGCTGCAGACTGGTCGGTTTGCTCAAGCCAGCTTGAATAGGACGGGAGATGCATCATCGCTTCGGGTGTGGTACTCATAAAACTCACATCCAGCATGAGTATATCCTCTTCGGGCAGCATGGCTTCGATGGGATGGATGGCAAAAAATCCGGGAGACATCAGCTTGAGCGCTGTTACTGAAGTTTTGGCCACGGAGATGCGTTTGTCATGGGGATGAGGGTATTGATTGGCAGGCGGATCACCTTGTAACCTTGTTACCTTGTCACCTTTTTTTAAGTCATATAACCCCAGATCGATGGGCACCGGATTGATCACCTCCCAGCTTGGGATCACGCGATGTGCCGGATCCTCGGCGAGCAGGCGCTGCAGCTTGGTTGTACCTGTTCTCTGCAACCCGATGATGATCCACACAGGATACAACTCCTGAGAAAGGATCTCGGGGTATTTTTTAAAATAGTACTCCGCTCTCAGCCGGATGTTCAGCAGGCTCACGAACCGCTGTTTTGTGATAAAACGGCCGATCGGGTGGAGGTTGGCCTCTTCGTTCACGGCCTGTAAAATCCTTTCCAGTGGTTCGTCGTTGAAATCCCTGCCAAGATCCTGCAGACCGGTCACCTGCCTGGCCGACCGGATGAGATCGTCCTTCTCAAGTTTGATTTTGGTGCCGAGCGGATAGGTTCCCTTCCAGCATTGATTGATCGCTCTGAACCAAAATGGACTTTTATTGAAATTTCCTGAGTAGGTTTTAGGTTGTGTCATAGGGTAGTCGGAGTTTTGATGATGCTGCAGGATGGTTCCACTGCTTCGGAACCGGCAGCCAGGCGGTACCATCGCCACAGCATGGTGCCTTCGTTGTGTCCGCAGGTGTTGATCCAGTTAGGGGTTCCCGGATCATGATGGGCCACGGTAACGCGAACGGATCCATCGGGTTCGTAAATTGCCGATGCTTTATTGATACAGATGGTGAAATAGCGGTAGTCGAGTGATTCCATCCAGTAGTTGTTCAGTTGAAAATTCCAGGAATCGCAATCGGGGGGGGTAACCTCGATCAAAAGGGATTCGTTGTCGGCCAGTTTCCAATGGCTGTGATAATAGATAATGTTGGCATCGCCACCGGCGGCATTGGATACTTCGGGACTGAAAAGCGGGAGCAGGTTGGTGTGTTTCTGATACCCGCCGGCCCAACGGGTAAACATGAGTGACGCCCCCGCAACAAACATCGAGGCGGTTTTCAATCCTTCGTCGATCATGGCCGGGGTGAGGGGATCGGGCGCAGTTCGTCCGTCAAGATTTTCAATGGTCACTTCGGATGGCGTTTCGGAGAAGCGGTTCAGGAAGGTCTGGCGTACCATCAGCATGCTGGTTGTCTCTTCAATCTTCAGCCAGTTCTTTCCGGCAGGTGTTTTACTCAGGATGATCTCAAAACTGCCGTCATCTTCGAGTTTCAGGTCGCGGTGCTCCAGCATTGCGCAGGGGCCCATGCCCCCGGTAGTTCCATAATTCCCGTTCTGGGTAAAAAAACCGATGTAATGCACGGTATTTCTCTTCCCGTGGATGCGGTAACTGTATTTCCCGCTGATCTGGGCATTGAAATAATAGTTGTCGGGATTGTCGGCGCCCAGCTTCACCGTTTCATGGGCCATTCGCCGGAGAACGGGGAAGGCAGGATCGGCATATTCGACAAAAGCCTCCAGTCCGCCGCGGGTAAGGCGCGTAAGGTAACGCAGTCCTTCGGCCTGGTTGAAGGCATCGCGGGGAGCGCCGGGATACATGAGCGAAGCCCCGGCATATTTAAGGTTATCGCAAAACTCCTCCCAGGCCTTGCCGGAGATGACCCGATCGGCATGAATGTCATTTTCAGTCTTCCCGCTTAATTTTAAACCAACCTTACGGATGATTTTCAGCAGATTTAAAAAGAGAAATAGCAGCTTTCGCATTTTGAAAAGAAATAACTATTATTGCAAAAACGGCAAAGATAGGAAAAACATGCAAGAGGTAAAGGGTGATTATGGAGCCTGGGCGATGGTGGCAGGCGCCGCTGAAGGCATCGGAGAGGGGTTTTGCCATGTTTTGGCGGAGAAGGGATTCAACTTAATCCTGGTCGACAACAACGAACCGGCCATGGCATATGTTGCAACAAAGATAAGGCAGAAGCATCGCGTGGAAACGATGGAATTAACGCTTGATCTGGCATCGGCTGAGGCTTCCATGGAATGTATGAAGGTTGTCACATCCACTGACTGCAGATTGTTGATCTATGTTGCCGCCTACAGCCGGGTTTGTCCTTTTAATGAACTTGAACCAGCGGAGCTGGACCAATTCCTGTCAATAAACACCCGTACCCTGCTCCACCTGGTCCACGGTTTTTCAAACCGGCTGATCGCGGAATCAAAAACCGGCGGCATCCTGCTGGTTTCATCCCTCGCCGGGCTGATCGGACCATCGTGGGTGGCCACCTACGCGGCAACCAAGTCATTCAGCATCAGGCTCACCGAAGCGCTTTACCAGGAGTTGAAGGATCACGACATCGACATCACGGTATGTTGCATGGGAACCGTGTCAACGCCAACCTATTGGAAAGGCAAACCAAGTTTTGAAAAGATGAAACCGCCGATCATGCAGCCCGCCGAAGCGGCCGGATATGCAATCAGTCAACTCGGAGTCAAGCCAATCTGCATCCCGGGAATTACAAACCGGCTGCAATATTTCTTCCTGATGAACCTGATTCCCCGCCGGCTTGCATCCCGCCTGGTCAACAACGCCATGGAAAAGATGTATGGAAAAAAAAGCGTGACAGGTGACGCGTGACGCGTGACGAAGAAAATTTGTCACTTGTCATTTGTCATTCGTCATTTGCTCATCTTTCCTCCAGCAGCGTATATTTCCTCTCCGGTTCCACTGTTTTATATGCCGGGCGAATGATGCGGCGGCCGCTGATCATCTCCTCAAGCCGGTGGGCACACCATCCGCTGATGCGTGAAATGGCAAACAACGGTGTGTAGAGTTCTTTTGGGATCTTCAGGCACTCATAAACGAACCCGGAATAAAAATCGACATTCGGAGAGATCAACTTATCCTGGGTGCCTTTGAATTCATAAAAGATCCCCGGTCCGATGCGTTCGATGGATTCATAAAGGGCCATTTCATCTTCTCTGCCCTTTTCAATGGAGAGCAGGCGTGCCTTTTCCTTCAGCAGGATGGCTCTGGGATCAGAGACAGTGTAAACAGCGTGGCCAAATCCATAGATCAAACCGGTCCTGTCATGAGCCTCTTTACGGGTAATCTTACGGAGATATTCTGCAACCTCATCGTCGTTTGCCCAATTCTTCACGTTGGCCTTGATATTATCCATCATCTCCATCACCTGCAGGTTGGCGCCGCCATGCAACGGCCCCTTCAGTGAACCGATGGCAGCCACAATGGCCGAATAGGTGTCGGTGCCGCTCGAGCTGACAACACGCGTGGTGAATGTAGAATTATTACCGCCACTGTGCTCGGCATGAAGTACAAGTGAAAGGTCAAGCAATTCGGCCTCCAGCGCTGTATAATCATTGCCCTTGAGCATGTATAAGAAATTGGCCGCCGTGCTGAGCCTTTGATCCGGATACCGAACGGTGAGCGTATCATAATAGATCAGGTGGCGCATGGAATGGTACGAGTACACTGCGATGGTGGGAAGTTTGGCGATGAGGCTGATCGACTGCCTGAGAATGTTCTCTATGGTAGTATCATCGGCCCTTTCATCGAGCGTATACAGGGCAAGAATTGACCGTGCCAGCATATTCATGATATCCTTTCCCTTCATGGTCAGAATCATGTCGCGGTTGAAATTTTCGGGAAGGGCCCGCAATTCAGCAAGTCCTGCCGAAAACATGTCGAGTTCCGTCTTCACAGGAAGACGTCCGAAAAGCAAAAGAAAAACGGTTTCATCGAAACCGGGCCGCTGGGCAGCCTGCGATCCACGTACCAGGTCCCTGATATCGATTCCGCGGTAAATCAGTTTGCCATCAATGGCCTCCAGTTTCCCGTCAATTTTTTCGTACCCGACAACGCTACCCACCCGGGTAAGACCAACAAGCACGCCTGTATGGTCGGCATTGCGCAGCCCGCGTTTAACATCAAACTGCTTGAATAAACTCTCTTCAATTTTGCAGGAATTCTCTGTAAGTTTAGCCAGATCCTGAAGGAATTCAGCGATTATCATATTTTTCTATTTTAAGGTTTGCATATAATTTAGGGCGCTTCCAGCCTTGAACCAATGGATCTGCAGGTCGCTGTAACTGTGGTTGATTTCTATCTTCTCTGTCGTGCCATCTGCATGGATCAGCGTCAGGTTCAATGCCTTTCCCGGCATCAGTGTTTCAAGTCCGGTCAATTCAAACAGGTCATCCTCTCTGATTTTGTTATAGTCACCGGGATTGGAAAAGGTGAGCGCGAGCATTCCCTGTTTCTTTAGGTTGGTTTCATGGATGCGGGCAAATGATTTAACCAGTACGACACGCACTCCCAGATGGCGTGGTTCCATCGCAGCGTGTTCGCGGGAGGAGCCCTCCCCGTAATTTTCATCTCCCACGATGAGGGTGGGGATCCCTTTTGACTTATAATACCGGGCCGTCTTTGACACTTCGCCATATTCACCTGTTTCAGGATTTTTAACGGCGTTGGTCTTCTCATTGAAGGCGTTGACGGCCCCCATCAGCAGGTTGTTCGAAATGTTATCCAGATGTCCGCGGTATTTTAGCCAGGGTCCTGCCATGGAGATATGATCGGTGGTACATTTACCCTTAGCCTTGATCAGCAAACGCATTCCCCTGATATCTTTTCCATCCCAGGCGGCGAATGGTTCAAGAAGTTGAAGGCGGTCGGATGCCGGATTTACGCTGACCACCACCGATGAAGCATTTGCCGGGGGAGCGAGAAACCCCGGGTCTTTGACCTCAAATCCATTGGGCGGAAGTTCTTCTCCACAGGGTTCATCCAACATCACGGGCTCTCCCGATTCATTGAGGAGAGAATCCTTCAGCGGATTGAAGATAAGACTGCCAGCCAAGGTCAGCGCGGTAACAATTTCAGGTGAGGCGATGAAACTATGGGTTCCGGCATTGCCATCATTCCGTTTGGCAAAATTCCTGTTAAAGGAATTCAGGATGGAATTCTTACGGTCGGGATTGTCAATTTTCCTCGCCCACTGTCCGATGCATGGACCACACGCATTGGCCATGATAACCCCGCCAATGCCGGTAAACACCTCGAGCAATCCATCCCGTTCACAGGTATAGCGGATCTGTTCGGATCCGGGGGTGACGACAAATTCAGATTTTACCTTTAATTTTTTCTCACCGGCCTGCTTTGCAACTGAAGCCGCACGGGAGATGTCTTCATAAGATGAATTGGTACAGGAGCCAATCAAACCCACTTCAAGGATTTCAGGATAATTGTTTTCCTTAACAAATGCCTTGAATTCTGAGATTGAATGTGCCACATCCGGCGAGAATGGACCGTTAATATATGGCTCGACCTCCGACAGGTTGATATGGATGTATTGATCATAATACAATCCGGGATTCGCGCGAACCGCTTCATCGGGCGCCAGGAAGGGGGCGTAGGTATCGGCCAGGGCGGCCACCTCTTTTCTTCCGGTTGCTTCAAGGTAGAACTTCATTTTCTCATCATAGGAAAAAACAGAACAGGTCGCCCCGATCTCAGCGCCCATGTTGCAGATGGTTCCTTTTCCGGTGCAGGAAAGCGATGCGGCCCCTTCGCCGAAATACTCAACAATAAAGCCTGTGCCTCCTTTTACGGTGAGTATACCTGCAATCTTCAGGATCACATCCTTGGCGGATGCCCATCCCGACAACTTTCCGGTAAGTTCAATCCCCAATACTTTCGGCATTTTCAATTCAAGCGGCATCCCCGACATGACATCCACCGCGTCGGCTCCTCCAACACCAATGGCAACCATACCGAGTCCACCTGCGTTGGGGGTATGCGAATCGGTACCAATCATCATTCCTCCCGGAAATGCATAATTTTCAAAAATCACCTGGTGAATAATGCCGGCGCCCGGCTTCCAGAAACCGATCCCATATTTTGCAGATACGGTTTCGAGAAAATCATACACCTCCCTGTTCTGCACATTGGCCGAAGCCAGATCGGTTTTAACGCCAAGCTGAGCCAGTATCAGATGGTCGCAATGTACCGTTGAAGGTACGGCTGCAGTTTCGCGACCCGCCGTCATAAATTGCAGTAAAGCCATCTGTGCCGTGGCATCCTGCATGGCAACCCTGTCGGGCAGAAAATTTACATAATCTTTTCCACGATGATAGGAATTCTGCGGATTCTGGTCGAAGAGATGGCCGTAAAGGATCTTTTCTGTCAATGTCAACGGCTTACCCAATATTGATCTCGCGTGGGCAACTCCATTGGATATTTTTTCGTATGTATCTTGTATTAACTTAACATTCAACAACATATAAATATATTTTGATTTGCAATCCAAATGATGGTTTCGGAAATTTCAGCGTAAGCCGCTTAATTAAAAATAACGTTATAAATTTATAAAAAATTTCATCTAAAAACAAAATTACCTATGTCGGCTTTAGAATTACATTTTGAAGAATGGAAAATCATTGAAAATCCCGATATAAACAGCCATGAACTGGCCGTCAAAATTATTGAAGAAACTGAACAGATTGTAGAGGCAAAACAGGAAAACACCTTTAAAAATTCTTTCTGGTTTGAATGGCTGAACCTTACGAAAAAACCGATTTTTCTGCAATCATTAGGCACAAGCGCGAACCGTATCCGTTGGTCTGAGCTCGTCTTTCATATCATCCGGTTTTCCAATTACAACCTGAAAGAGATGATGGAACAGCGTGTTGCCGAACACCCCAATCATGTTTTATTCAAAGACATGTCATCGGCTGCTGCAATCGACTGGACCTATGAGCAAACCTATCGTCACTTGCGTGAAATTGCCAGCCTGTTTTACAAATCTGTCGCCACAGCGCCGCGCGTTGCCTTTTACTGTGAAAACTCCTTCGAAGGAGCATGTACCGACCTGGCCTGCCTGATGTTTGATATTTATGACACCCCGCTTAGTCCGCATTTCAAAATCGATGTGCTTTTGCCCATCTTCAACGAACTCAAAATCAACATTGCGCTGGCTGATACCGAGGAGCGCCTGGCCGTGCTGAAGAAGATTCATGAGAAGGCCGAAATAAAGTTTCTCATATTTTCTCTGCAGCCGGTCACACCCAAAATGCGGGACATTCCGTACATGGTTGAAGAGGCAAAAAAAATATCCCGTTGGGACATGGATGTGATCCTGAAACGGCAGCAGGTAAAGATGAACAACCACGTTGCCACGACCATGTTTACCTCGGGCAGCACGGGTTTACCAAAAGGGGTCTCATTCTCCATTTACAACATTGTTTCAAAACGATTCGCCCGCGCAGCCGCCTTGCCCGATGTAGGAAATGAAGTTTTCCTCTGTTATCTGCCACTTTTCCACACCTTTGGAAGATACCTCGAGATGACCGGGGCTATTTTCTGGAATGGAACATACATCTTTGCAGGCAACACCTCTGCAGAGACATTGATTTCGCTCTTTCCGAAGACAAACCCGACAGGATTTATCAGCATTCCGCTGAGGTGGCAAGAGCTTTATGAACAGTGCCAGGAAAAAATCAGCCATGTCGAGAGTATGGAACTCAGGGAGCAGGCTGTCAGAGAGGTTGTCGGATCACGGCTTCACTGGGGATTATCGGCAGCAGGCTATCTGGATCCTGCGGTATTTAAATTTTTCAACGAATATGGGATCCTTCTCAACAGTGGATTCGGCATGACCGAAGCGACAGGGGGAATTACCATGACCCCTCCGGGGAATTATAAGGAATTCACGGTCGGTATCCCGCTTCCCGGGGTCAACACAAGGTTAACCGCCGAGTCGGAACTGGAACTCAGTGGCCATTATATTGGCCGGTACCTTGATGGGGCCGGTCCCGACGATTTCATCCCCTACCCTGTCTCTCCAAAGCAGGATTTCTGGCTGCCTACGGGCGATGTATTCAAAATCGGCAAAGATGGTTATTATCAGATCATCGACCGGGTAAAAGATATCTATAAGAATAACCGTGGACAAACAGTGGCGCCCCAGGTGATCGAAAAAAAGTTCTATCATGTTCCCGGAATTAAAAATGTGTTCCTCGTTGGCGACAACCGCCCCTACAATGTGTTGCTGATTGTACCCGACCAGGCTGATCCGATTTACAATTCCCTGCAGGGCGGTAATCTGACAGAATATTTTCACCAGATTGTCATGGCCGCCAACAACGACGTGGCAACATACGAACGGGTGATCAATTTCATGGTGCTTGATCGCGACTTCAGCCGTGAAAAAGGCGAGCTGACCCCCAAAGATTCATATAACAGGAAGACGATTGAAACCAATTTCAAGGCGGTAATCGACAGCCTCTATCAAAGTAATATCGTGCGCCTGGATGCAGGTGAATTTACAATTCAAATCCCGAAATGGTTCTTCCGCGACCTGGGAATTCTCGAAACCGATATCCGTTACGAACGCAACAGGCTGGTGAACCGGCGAAATGACTCAAAACTTGTTATCCGGAAAATGAAGGGCGACTGGTTCCTCATCGGAAACCTGAAATATCACATAACCTCCGATCTGATTGATCTCGGGATGTTATCACGGCAACCAAAAATCTGGATCGGAAACCCTGAAATGATTGGCTTTTGCCCGGTTAAAGAGGGATGGGATCTTACCATGGGATCCGTTTCACCAGGGATAACTATCCCGGGATTCAAGCAATTGGGTGAATCGGATTTCCCGATCATCAAATCAGTTCGTGATCAGCAGCTCATCCAGACAAATTATCTGCTTTTCCGAACCTATTTCGGTGGATTGGAAGAGGCCTACAAAGCTACGGATGAACTGGGAACACTCTTAACACATGCCGAACCAAGGCTTGCAGATACCATCAGATACCGGCTTGAAGCGCTGGCCAACCATCCCGACGAAGAGATCCGTTGCCTGGCATACAGACTGATCCTGCTGAAAGCGCCAAAACCTGAGGATATTCAGTATATGCCGGCATTCATCGAATCGGGACTCCCCTTTCTCAACGAGAAGTCAATACGGGAAATCGCTTCGAGTAATTTCGGTAAACACAGGCTTGATGCACTTAAACAGCGGCTTTACTGGTATCGCACGCATCTTGTCTGGCCTGCATCAAAAAAACAACGTTCTGCATTCATGGATGTGCTGGGAATGCTCTACAACTTTGCTGTACTGCATCTTGAGTATTATGTTCCGGTCAGAGCCGAATTATCAAGATGGATTCTTCACAAACAAGATCCATCCCTGTCAAAGAGGGCCGAACAATATTTCTATTCCCTGGCGGAAGTTTTCGAAAGAGATGTTGAAAAACGATCGACGACCCATGCGCTCAGTGAATGGAAAGCAAAACTTGTCTTTGAGCATGGTATCTCGGATGTGGAAAAATTGCGGGTTTTAAAAATATTTCAATCCACAACCTTTCTGAATGAGAGCATCCTTCTGACGTTCAACGAGCAGGATTTCGACCTCGCTGATGTTCCTGAAAAAGGGATCTGGATCCTGCGTCTGCTTGCATTCAAAGAGTTCAAACATTACCGCTTATCTGTGAATACCCTTTCGGGAAAACATTTTGACCTGCACATGGTGTTAAGTGAGAATCCCAAATTCAAGCCAAATCCCGACACGTTTTACTGGCTGGCCTCATTGGCCGGATTTCCTTACGGACCGGCGGTAGCGCCCTTGCTTGGAAGCAACAGGCCGACCCTGGGTGTTCTCTCAACCCAATATATCGGCGGTTTGACTGCCTGGGATAAAATCAGGGAACTCTCTGAAATTCACCGTTCATCCGGTCATGTTAAAGGACATGCCTGGAAGAAGATTTTTATCAAGGCATTTACGGTTATATACAGGGCCTGGCATCACAGTGGCAACCAGATCGTTCCCGGGGCGATTTCTCCATCCAATGTGGCCATTCCTGAGATGGATTTTCGTGAAAGTGCAGTCATCCTCTCCCTTGCCGGCTGGTCGACCTATAAAAACACCTTGTCGCTGATTGGTCCCATGCTGCAGGATTATTATAGCAAAACAGCCTCCATCTATCCCTGGTGCCGCAATCAACTTAATATTACCTGGATTTTTGACGCATGTATCGAAGCCCTGGGTAAAGAGGAGGCAATTCTGTTTTTAAATCGGGTTAAGCAAGATCTCAAGGCCAAATCATTGGTTTGCTTTGACTCCTCCGACCTTCGTCAGCACCTGGAGGATTACCTTGAAAAATCAGTCAAACGGTATTACAAACCGATTGCCCTTTTCAGTGCCATTGACCAGTACCTGGACTGGTATAAAATGAATCCGCTGACCACTGCCGTGGCCAAAGAACAAACCCTCATCGAACTACTTGAACTTTTCAGGTTGCAGCAATATCCTGAATTGGTGCGCTATTTTTTCTACCGGCACACCTGTTTTTCTGATGCATCGGATGAGGTGCAGTCAGCCTTTGACAGGCTTTTGGCGAAAATGGAAGATCTGCCTGATGGGTTGGCGATCCAGTTGGTCGAATTGTCAGACCTGCAGTCAGAGCTCAATGATGCTGATGATAAGAATATCTTCAGCAGGATGGTTTTCCCCCGCCTGCATGGCGAACAGGGAATTGAATTTGTCAAAGTGGGTGAAAGCAAAAAAGAGCATCTCCTTGTGCGCTTTATGTTGCATGATAAATCGGGCAGGCGGTATGTGCTTCGTGAACCTGTTGAACCAAGGGAGACAGGACAACTTTACCAACTGTTTTTCCGCGAAAAATACCCCAAGGAAATTTCGGACGATGATCACCAGTATGTACTGACAGATGAAAATGAAAAAATCGTGGGAGGGATCACCTTCCGTCATCTGGAGGATCAAAACATACTTCTGGATGGGATTGTTGTGACCTCCGCCCTTCAGGGCAAAGGAATTGCTTCGGGTATGATTGAAAGGTTCTTTGCAAGTATGGCTGCGCAGGGATTTAAAGTTGTCAAGGCCCATTTCCTCTTTGGCAACTATTACCTCAAACATTTTTTTGAAGTTGACAAGAAATGGGGGGCGCTGATAAAAACGCTCAGGTAGGGGAATTTTTATAATTTTGCGCTTATTTTGAAATTTTAAAAACATAAAATATATGAACGGAGAAAAAATCACCCTGGTAAACGGGAAATTGAATGTTCCTGACTTTCCTGTAATCCCATTTATTGAGGGTGACGGCACAGGGCCGGATATTTGGAATGCCAGCGTTCGCGTTTTGGATGCCGCAGTTGAAAAAGCCTACGGCGGTAAGAGAAAAATAATGTGGAAAGAGGTGCTGGCGGGTGAAAAAGCATTTAAAGAAACCGGAGAATGGTTACCGGAAGTAACCCTGGATGTGATTCGTGAGTATCTGGTGGCCATCAAAGGACCTCTTACAACACCTGTTGGCGGAGGGATCCGGTCACTCAATGTAGCCTTGCGGCAAATCCTTGATCTCTATACCTGCCTGAGACCGGTAAAATACTTTCAGGGAGTTCCCTCCCCGGTGAAGCATCCCGAAACGACCGACATGGTGATCTTTCGCGAGAATACCGAAGACATTTATGCAGGAATTGAATGGTTGCAGGGCACCGCGGGTGTTGAAAAGGTAATCAAATTCCTCATCTCGGAGATGGGTGTGAAGAACATCCGTTTTCCTGAATCCTCCTCCATCGGAATAAAACCGGTTTCAAAGGAGGGCACTGAAAGACTTGTCAGGGCCGCTATTCTATATACATTGGAGCATAAACGACCCTCCCTGACCCTGGTTCACAAGGGCAACATCATGAAATTTACCGAAGGGATGTTCAAACAGTGGGGCTATGAACTGGCTGAACGCGAGTTTGGGGATAAAGTGTTTACCTGGCTGACCTACGATAAAATCAAAGCGAAGGATGGCGAAGCTGCGGCAGATGCTGCGCAGAAAGAGGCCATTTCAAAGGGAAAAATTATTGTCAAGGATGCCATTGCAGATGCCTTCCTGCAGCAAATACTAACCCGGCCAGCCGATTATTCTGTGATTGCCACCCTCAACCTCAATGGCGATTATATTTCCGATGCACTGGCTGCGATTGTCGGAGGGATTGGTATTGCCCCCGGGGCGAATATCAACTATGTGACGGGTCATGCAATTTTTGAAGCCACCCATGGCACAGCGCCTAAATATGCCGGCAAAGACCAGGTAAATCCGGGATCGGTGATTCTCTCGGGGATGATGATGTTGGAGTATATGGGTTGGATGGAAGCTGCCCGTCTGATTATGAAAGGACTTGAAGGGGCCATCATGAAAAAAAGGGTCACCTACGATTTTGAGCGCCTGATGGAAGGGGCTACAAAACTTAAATGTTCAGAATTCGGGACGGAGATCATCGCAAACATGTAAAAAAAGGCTGTCTCAAAAAACGAGACAGCCTTTTTTATGGTGCCAAATTCGACCATTTCAATTTCTAATAGAAGGTCGGGCATTCCATTGATCTGCCACCGCCTCTTCCACCTGAGCTGGGAACGAATCCATCACCTCCGCCACCGCCGAAGATCTGGAGTTTATCAAATTCAAGGATCAGGCTGATCTCATGGGCGCCACCAGTTCCGTTGAGCGCTCCTGAAACCTGCAAGTCATAACTGTACATGAATTTGATGCTCATATCTTCATAAAAGGTGTATTTGTATCCGGCTACCAGGGCCACTGCAGAATTTACAACACCAGTCATGGTCGTTTTATACCATGCTCCCAGGTAAATGTTGTATTTAAGTAAATTCAGCCCTACCTGTAAAGAATTCAGTTTGGCCTGATTTTGATAAATGGCTCCAATATTGATCTTCAACGGATCATTTCCTGAACGGGACATCGATGATGAGGATCCTCCGGGTCCGGTAGTAAAGATCAGATCGAATTGGCCTACCCATTTACGCGGATAAAGTGAAGCTCCGGTCGAAAGAAAACTCACATCCGGCTGGAAGATATGATCAACCGCAAATCCGATGTTGCCGCTGATGTTACCATCGGGATTGATAAACTGCAAGACACCACCGGCGCCAAAATCGGGAACAGTCCGTTTGTTTCCGTCAGAAGGGATAAAGGAGGACTGATATATATTTCCATACCTGGGATCAAGCTGATCGGCAAAAACAAGATCAGCCCAATTGACCCTCCGCTGCATAATTCCTGCCTTGATCCCAAGCTGGCTGATCATGAAACTGCTGATTGGAATACGAACCCCAATGGTCAGTGCGGCGCCGAAATTATTGATCACGCCCAAATCGGGGGTATCCTGATTGATCATGATCCCAATCCCTCCTGAACCAGGCAGGTTCCGGTCGCCAAGGTCGGCCGCGAAAAAGTAGGATTTATAAGAGACCGGCAGGCTGGGCCACTGATTGCGAAACAGGAAACGCGCCCTGACTCCCGTATTGATCCCGGTATAGGCCGGGTTATAATATAACGGGGTGCTGAAATACTGGGAGTAATTCATATCCTGGCAGTTCGCGCCAGGCATGAATCCCAGTATGGTCAGAATCACAAAAATCGGATAGATATATCGTTTTTTCATCTGGAGTATTGTTATCAATTAGCGGATTAAAGTCACGGTTCCCGTTGTGCTGTAGTTTCCCTTTCCAATGTCTGATCCACTCCATGAAGTATCATCCTCAAACAAAGCAACGATCTTCCAGATATAGTTGCCCTGCGGCATCAGATTCCCGTCAAAGGTACCGTCCCATCCTTCGGCCGGTTGTCCGGTATCATCAATTTTAATTGATTCCCACATCATATGTCCCCATATATCAAACACCATCACATGATATTGCTTCAGGTTCATCCCGATTGGCTTGAATAATCTCACGCCAAGATTGTCGTTGGTGGGAGAAAACGCATTGGGGACATACAGCCCTTTGAAAAGCAGTTTATACTCAAAAAATGTCGTATCCGTGCATCCAGGCTGGTTAAGCGAAATCAGCTTGATGGTGTATGTTCCATCTTCGGTGAAGGTGGCAACAGGATTTTCATCGGTTGAAGAAGTACTGTTTCCAAAATCCCAGGAATAACTGTCGGCGCCGGTCGAAAGATTGTTGAGTTTGACCTGGCCCTGTTTCCCGCTATAGTTGTTCACCAGTGTAAAGTTACTCACCGGCGTGATGTTTACCGTCACCAGCGAATCAATCGAATCCAGACATCCAAAACGATCTTTTACGATCATCTTCAAAGAGAAATCTCCCGTTGTCGGATATCTGAAACTTGGATTTTGAAGCTGCGACGAGTCTTTCAGGTTGTTTGTATCGAAGAACCAGCGCCATTTCCATAAGGTAGTGTCAGCCGCCAACGAATTATCAGTAAAGAAGGTTGGATCACCGGCACAGGCAATGGTATTTTCATAATCTGCGATGGGCAGGCCATAGACCCGTGTCGATTTGGTCACCGTATCCTCGCAGCCATAGGCATTATGCACAATGAGATGAACATTGTAGATACCGGCCGTATCATACAGGTGAGTTGGGTTTTTTACATTGGATGTATCAGGATTGGCAGGATCATCGGGATTCCCAGTGAAGGTCCAATGCCACCATGTATTCTTCTCATTATACGTTAACGATGTATCCCTGAATAGGGTCAGCTGCTTCCAGCAAACGGCCTCATTGGCGAACAAGGCTACGGGTGTCGGACGTACAATGGCTGTTTTTGACTTGGTTTCCGTGATCGTTGAACCATTTACGATCGCCTGAACCTCAAGCGTAACCGAATAGGTTCCTCCGTTTGCATAGGTATGCATCACCGGAGATGTATAGGCCAGATAGGTTGTATCCTTTCCGTCACCCCAGGTCCAGTGCCAGCGGCTAATTCTGGAAACCGGCAAAGAGTTGTCAGAGAAGGCAATTTTAGATCTTGCACACAAGGTATCGTTGGAGACGAAATCAGCTTTTATACATGGGAAACGTTGCACATTGCTGGTGATGCTGTCGGCACAACCATGACTGGTGGTCATCACCAACTTGACCGGATAGATGCCTGCATTGACATAGAGGTGCGACGTGTTGCCGGGGCCCGGCGCCAGAATCGTCGTTTCACCTCCATCTCCCCAAGTCCATTTCCAACTGGCGATGGTGCCGTTTCCCTTGAATACCGTTGAATCGGTAAAATAGAGGGAGCTGTCGCATGTCGGACCGACATAGGTAAACAGGGGTTTAGGTGCGGCATACACGAGAACCTCCCGATACACGCTGTCGACACAATTATCGGAGTTGAAGGCCTTCATCTTGACAATGAAGAGGCCCGGTCCTGAAAATTTATGCTGCGGGTTGTAAAGTGATGATGTATTGGCGGGACCTGAAGTGGGATCGCCAAAATTCCAGGTCACTGAATAAAGCGTATCACCCGGGGCCTTATTTACAGGCTGAAAATGGGTAATGGAACTCTGGCATACCGTATCGTTCAGAAAGGTGAAGCTGAATCCCGGCTTTACATATACGCTGTCAACAATGGTATCCATACATCCGTAGGTATCGGTTACAATCAGGGTGACGGCGTATTTCATATCTGTTACCGTGAATGTGTGAGAAGGATTGGGAGCAATGGATGTATAGCCCGGTTCGAAAATCCAGAGGCGGTTAACAATGGCAGCCGCGTTGGCGGTCGATTGATCCTGAAAATCAACTTTGCCCGCCGGACAGAAGAAATTGACATAGCTATACTGTGCAACCGGCACGGCTCTCGAAATAACCTGCATGGAAACGGAATCGGAACAATTCAGGGAGTTGGTTACCCTTAATTTGACAAGATAGGTTCCTGCTGTTGTATAGAGATATTTCGGATTTTGGAGAGTCGATGTGCCGATGCCATCACCGAAATCCCAAAACCAGCTTTGTATCTGACTTCCGGGGGCTAATGAAACATCGGTAAACTGCGTTGAATCATTGATACAGGATGCAGTATACTGGAACATCGCAACGGGCTTTGGATTTACAACGACCTGCATCAAGGTGTCTTTCATACATTGATTCGAGTTTGTAACCTGAAGCGTGACGTTGTAGGTTCCCTGGATATTGTAAATATGGGTAGGATTCTGCTCAGTGGAGGTATTGTTTGCACCACTGCCGGGGTCGCCGAAATTCCATGCCCAGGCAACGATGGAGCCTGCAGCGGTTGTTGAGGCATCAAGGAACTGCGTTGGACTGAAAAGGCAGGAGGTATCCGCTGAAAACACGGCCAAAGGCGAGGCGTTTACGGTAATGGCCTTGCCCCCGGCAACACTGTCGATACACCCATTGGCGTTGGTAACCATTAACCTCACGGTGAAGGTTCCGCCGGCCGAAAATTCATGCGTCGGATTTTGCGTTGTCGAGATATTATTGGCGCCTGAAGCCGGATCGCCGAAATTCCAGCTCCATGCCGTAATCGAAGGACCTCCGTTGAGTTGCGAAAGGTCGGTGAACTGAACAGATTCCAGTGCACAGGAATTGGTTTCGAAACTGAAATTAGCGAGTGGGCGAACTCCGATCTGAACCAGACTTGTCTTTACCTCTTCACATCCATCAGAGGTAAGGATGGTCAGCGACACATTGTAGTTTCCGCTGTTGGTAAACTTGTGCTTTACATTCTGATTGTCAGGCCAGTCTATCGTTTGTGTATTGCCATCACCAAAATCCCAGATCCATTGCACAATGGAGCCATGCGGTGTGGTGGAGAGGTCGGTAAACTGAACTGAATCCCCTGCACAATTCGGGGAAGAGTAACTGAATGCAGGTAGCGGTTTTCCCAGGACAAGGATTTGCTTGGTGGTATCCTTTAAGCACCCCTGCGAATTCGTCACAGTCAGTTTTACATCGAATATCCCGCTTGCCGAATATAAATGGGTTGGGCTGCCGTTCGTTGATATCCCGCCATCCCCAAAGTCCCATAAACTGGCAACGATCGTTCCCGATGGGGTGGTCGAGGAATTTGTAAAGGTGGTCAGTGTCCCCTGACAAACGGTATCCGCCACGAAGTTGGAAACCGGTCTTGCATTCACCACAATGGATGGCAGCGGAAGCAGGGTGTCTTTACAGCCACTTACATTGGTCACAATAAAGGTAATGGTATAGGTATTGGCCGAAGTAAACTGATGGGTTGGATTTTGAATCGTCGAATTATTGTTCGATCCGGATCCGGGATCGCCAAAGTCCCAACTCCAACTCTGAATACCCCCGCCCCCGTTGGTCTGCGATAAGTCGGTGAACTGGAATGGTTGATTGTCGCAACCTACAGAGGAGGTGGAGAAATTTGCAATCGGAGCAGGCAGACTAGTCACAGTCTTCTCAATATAGTTGATACAACCGGTATTGGTGGTTACCGTCAACCTCACCAGATGCGAAGTCGCATTGCCGAGGAAGGTATGGGTGATATTTGGATTGGCCGGGAAGGTGATGGGAGGCGTTATCGATCCGTCACCAAAATCCCATTGCCAGGTATTGAGGTAGCCTGAAGAACCCGAAATTTGAGGAGTCATATCGATAAAACTCACCGGAGAGCCCACACAGTTTGCCGCAGAAAATCCAAAATCAGGAAGGGGCTTCGCGTAAATAACAACCATTTTTGTTATGCTGTGACTGCATCCAAGTGAGTTGGTAATCGTAAGGGTAACATTGTAATTTCCATAGGTGCTGAAAATATGCAACGGATTCTGAAGGATCGAGGTGCCGCCATCTCCGAAGGTCCATGCATAGGTACTGCCACCCGGAGCATTGGAGGTTGAGAGATCATTAAATTGGACCGGGCTTGCCTCACAGGTGGTCGTTGAGGAGGCCGTTCCAAAGTTTGCAACCGGCAAAATATTGATATTGACCGTAATGGTTGTATCCTTTGCGCATCCGTTCAAATTTGAAACAGTCAGCGAAACAACAAAGGCGCCAGATGCAGTGAAGTTGTGAAGCGGATTTTGGAGGGTTGATGTATTATCTGTTCCCGATAATGGATCTCCAAAAATCCAATTCCATGACTGAATGCTTCCCCCGCCGTTGGTTTGTGACAAATCGGTAAACTGAACCGGCTGTCCCTTGCACAAATTGCCCGATGTGGTGAAGTTTGACTTTGGAGAGGGAATGCTGTTGACTGTTTTTTCAATATAATCGGTACAACCATTGGTGGTGGTTACGGTTAACCTGACAACATGAATCAGAGCGCTACCGGCAAAGGTATGCGTTGTATTGGGTGATGTCGGGTAATTGATGGTGACCGGTGGGGTTCCGTCACCAAAATCCCAAACCCAGCGGTTGATAAATCCCGAAAATCCTGCCGGGTAAAATGACTGGTCAGTGTAGGTTACCGGATTGCTAAGGCAACTCGCCACAGTGTAAGTAAATCCCGGTATGGGTTTCGGATTGACTGTAACCGGTTTAGTTACCGCGCTGATACATCCGTTCGAATTGGTAATCGTAAGGGTAACCTGGTAAATACCAAAGGTTAAATAGGTATGTTGCGGATTTGGGATTGAGGAGGTTCCGCCGTCTCCAAAATCCCAGGCGTGTGTAATGATGCTGGCTGGAGATATCGGATTTGAATCATCAATAAACTGAACAACGGAATTTTCACAGGTGGTTGTGCTGGAGGTGGTATGAAAATCTGCCACAGGGAGCTGATAGATGGTGATAGGCGGATTAGACACCCAGGTATTGGAACAGCCGTTGGCCGTGGTTACCGTGATCGAGACAGAATAGGTTCCTGCATTGAGAAATACATGGGATGGATTTTGAAGGGTGGAGGACCCTCCGTCTTTGAAATCCCACAACCAACCGGTAATGGGGCCCGTGGAGACCGTAGGGACTGTTTTGTCTTCAAATTGAACCGATTGAGGCGCCATACACTGCGGCGACAGGGGTTGAACCTCGAAAAATGCCACCGGCGATGCCTTCAGGGTAACCTGCTTGGTTATCTCATGGATACATCCGTAATTGGTCGTCACCCTGAGTCTGACATCCCAGGTATACTGACCCGGAATAAGCTGGAAGGTATGGAACAGGGTCGCATTGTTTGTCACCACCCGGGGACCTGCCAATGAGTCACCCCAGAACCATTCCCACTGAACGATGTAGTCGTTTAACAAGCCACCGCCGGGAACGGATTGATCGGTAAACTGCACCGGGAGGCCCTCGCACATATTGGGAGCGGAGGAGAAATCGGCGATGGGAGATGGATTGATGTACACCTGTTTGGTAGAGGTGTTCATGCAACCATACACATCGGTGATGGTTAATTTCACCGTTTTCCAGCCGGAGGTGAGATAAGGATGCGGGATACTGCTGTAACTTGGACCGCTTACGGAGGTGTTATCTCCGAATTCCCAAAACCAGTTCATCACTACGGCAGGATTGGGGATAAAAGCAGGGTCATAGGCCAGGTTAACCACAGCCGTCAGAGCGGATGTACTTACACAGCCTACATTGTTCGTTGCACTTCCGTTGACGAGGAAGTTAACGGGTGGGGATGGATTGATGGAGATGATCTTAATGATGATTGATTCGCAACTGTTATCACTGCTTGTAACTGTAAGCTTCACATTGAAGATGGTCCTGACCGGATCCATAAAAACATGCGAACTGTTTTGCGTGAAGGCCACGTTGCTACCTGAAGCAGGATCATCAAACTCCCATTTCCAGGCAACAATCTGAGCAGTGGGGTTACCAACAGGGGGAGAGCTCAGATCAAAGAAATAGACCGGTTGACCTTTGCAGCCGGGTAAAGGCGTACCACCCACCGGAAGCTGATTGATGTTGTTCCAGGCAAAGTTGGCGCTCGCCGTATCATGAATGTTCACATAATTCACATAATCAACGGTCGTTGTAGTTGATGCAGTGCCCGAAAGGCTAACCAGATGAAGGATCGCTTTGGATCCAAAACTTTTAAAGTAATGGGTATCGGCCGTAAAAATCATGGTCGGTGCAACAATGTGTCTCACGGTGTAAACGTCTGCCGGGGGCAGGGTCGGATCCTTTGGATACCCCTCATCCTGGTACCACCATTCTTCAGCCAATATTGTTCCCGGTATCACCGTTGGTTCAACCCTGACCTCTTTGTCAAGACAAGCTTCCGTTGGGAAGATGGTGAAGGTCGGAACCGGCGGAGCAAGTGGAACCAACAATGGATAGTAATTTGTGCAACCGAAGGTATTGGTGCAGGTCATTTCAACATTGTATGTTCCGGGAGCGCTATAGTCATGCAGGGGATTCTTCCCGATACCATAGGTTCCATCGCCAAAGTTCCATTGCAAATTATTGCCCACCTCTGCGGGAATTGTATTATCCGTAAATTGGATTTGATACGGCAATGCCGCCTCCGCATAGGCAAATCCAACCAGCGGGTCAGGTGAAAATCCGGGGGTGGGATGAATCTCGATCGTATTATCGGTTGTAATGTCCATGCAACCATCTTCATTGGTTACTTTCAGACTTACGGTTTTTATCCCCGGGGTGGTAAAGGTATGGGTCGGATTGTCGGTCCAGACTCCGTCGCCGAAATCCCAAAGCCGGCTGACGATAATACTTCCGCCATTGCGTATACTTTTATCAAGGAAGGTGATCGGCGTGTTGACACAGGTGAGGTTGTACTCGAAGGCAGCCAGCGGCGACTGGGTCACATTGACATTGTGGGTATAAACCTCAGAAATACAACCCGTTTCATTGGTTACCTGAAGCGTCACCTGTTTCAATCCTGCAGTGGCATACAGATGCTCAATCTGTGCAGGAGGAGGCGTTGGAGGTACAGCATTCAGGTCATACACGGTAGAGGAACCATCTCCCCAGTTCCACTCCCATTTGGTGATCTTCCCACCAGGAATTACATCCCTGGAATTATCATATAGAAACGTAGGAAATTCAACACAGGCAGGATCTGCCCTGAATTCAGCCAATGGGATGGTATTGGAGACAACAACCGTCATCTGCTTACTGACGGTACATTGAATCGTATTTTTCAGGGTGAGGGTGACTATATAAGTTCCCGGAGCGGCATAAGTATGAGGCGTGGTGAGCGGAGGATCAACACTTCCTGTTTTTTCATAATGATCGGTTGTGCCATCACCATAATCCCAATCAACATAGAGAAAGGTCTCATTTGTATTAAAATTTGTGGCCTTGCTTCCCTCAGCACTGAAGATATAGGGTTGGTAAAGGCAGGAGGGAGCAGATGACACAGCCAATGCAGCAATGGGCTTGTATTTATCTGGATCAACATAAACGTAATCGGTAATTTCATCTTCATATTCTACTCCGGCAATCGTTTTCTTTACTTTAAGAATTACTTCATAGGTGATACCCGGGGTGGTTGGAAACTTGATTTGACATGTATTTGGCCCGGTCTGGGTTATGTCTAAGGTAGTCCAAGGACCTTGCGGATTATAAATACGATATTTCCATTCGTAGGCAATGGATGGATCAGCAGGAGGAAAATTGCCATCCCCGGTGGCTGTAAAGGCCACTTCATTATAAAAACAGCCCTTCGTCGCATCAAATTCGTAATAAAAGTAGGCGGTCAGCATGGGTCTTACCGAAACCGTCTTTGAAGCAGCTGCGACAGGGGTACAGGCATTTCCGGTAATCCATTCCCTCAAATCAATTTGGTAGTCGCCAGGGGTACCCCAGGTTTGCGTCAGGGTATTGCTCACTGATGTATTTACCACATTCATTCCGGGCTTTTTTTTGACCTCCCAGGAATAGGAGTGCCCCGCGACCCATGGGGTTGTATACTGCATTGAATTTGTTGAATTCACTCCCACCTGGTCGGGACCCGTTATTTTTGGTTGGGTATCAGGACATTGAGCCAAAGTTATCCTGGCTGAAAGGAAAAAAGCTGAAAATAAAATAAATCCTATAAATCGATGGGACATAGGGTTGGAATTTATAAAGGTGTGAGCTCTGATATATTTTACTTAAATGTACGACAAAAGTTTCACTCAAAAGGTTGCCTGTAAGGTGAAAATCCTACTGATAAAAAATTCACATCATCTATGGATCAACAAAATTAACAAATTTTTATGAGAATTGGCAGATTCAGGCAACCCTAACAGGATAAATATTGTCCAGGGAGAAAACAAATGAAATTATTTTGTTATTGAACGAATCCTCGTACTTTTGCATGAGATAATCCCTCCCCTATGAAAAAGCTGTCCGGTTTCTTTTTGCTTTTCCTTATTACTATAGTAATTTTGATAGGTTGCGCCAAGCAAACTGAAGAGCAGCCCTGCGGCGGTAAGGGTACGTTGTCGATCGTAAACAAACTTACCGACACCCTCAGCATCAGCATTGTTCAAATTCACAATACGATTGAGGTATTACCTGATTATATTCATCCCTTCACCCTGACCGGGAATGCCCCCTATACCCTTGTTATCGATGCACAGGGATACCATCTCGACACCACAATGATGGTCCTTAACTGTGATAATAAATTTATTGTGATACAAAAATAGGGAGTCGCGTTCCTTCCGAGGCTATTTTTCAAACCTGAGTTTCGCGAAATAAAAAACCAGCCGTTTATTATTTGATTCAAGGGCAATGTTTTTTATCTCCTGGTAGCCATAACTCAGAAAATAGTTTGCATACCATGGTTTCAAGGTGCCCTTCATCTCTGAAAGCAGCTTATCTTCGGGATATAACAGTTCGATGGGTGAAAAATCAAGCTTCTCAACAAGGTTATTTTCTGTAATGATCTTTGATCCGATCCTTCCATCGCTTACATAACACAACACCAGATCGATCCCGGCCGGAAAGACAACCACCTTGGGCGACAATTCCATCGAAATCAGATTCCTGATTTCCAGGGTATTATCCCAAATCAATTTGGCATCAGGGGTAAAACCGGCGACAATGGCGTTGGCAAACCGGTATCCGTCGAAAACCGAGTAGGAGTTGGTGTAGGGCCTTCCGTAGTAATCAAAATCTGTAAAATTTTCGGTGCGGTATTGGGGCGAATATAATTCAGCAGTGAGAATATATTGTTCTTTATTGCTTTGTAAATCATGCAGCAATACAGGAAAATCGAGGGAAAATTCGGAAAGGTTCTTATTCTTTTTCAGCGCCTTCTTTTTCAAATTCATGATGTCACGATCTTCAAGCAGCGCGCTGGCATTCTGCAACTCAAGATAATTATAGAAGTTGATCGATTTTTGTACTCCGTTCCGAACAGAGATGGCAAAGAATCCTGTAGATTCATCCGGAGTCCGATTTTTCCGGGATGAACTTGTAGTGAACTGCCCATAACTGCCGACCAATAAATAGGCTCCCGGCTGGGTTGAAACCAATTGAAAATGGTTTAACTCCCGGTCTCTGGCCGGAGCCCCGATCAAAATTTCACCTCTTATCAGGCCTGAGGTATCGTAACGCACAAGGTAGTACTCAAACCCCTTTTTTGAGATTTGCCGGTTTACAATGGCGGTGACTTCATCAGAGGCCGTATCGGGCTTCATCCATTTCACTGAAATCAGGGCCCCCAGTCCAAGCGGAAAAATCCGCTCAGTACCCTGAGTTAACCGGATATTCAATATCTTTCCTGCCTGTCCGGGCATGTTGATTCCCAGCCAAGCCCGTCCCCGGGCAATACCAAAAGCAGCGACCTCGGCATTTTCCTGAAGCTTGTGTTTGTTTAATATAAAGGTGCCTTTGTTGAGTACAATTCTCAAAATCTCAAAATCATTTTCTTTTTCACGCGATTTTCCTGAAGATACAAAGAGCATGGCAAGGGTATCCCTGCCATCCTGGTGGAACCGGAAATCCTGGTTGTTCAGCAAGGGAATACTCTTTACCCATACCTGCTGCATATTTGTATCATAAAAGGAGAAATACCAGTTTACATGGAATTCATCCACAACCTCAAGACTTCTGAAAAAGATAATAAGTCCCGACACCCCACAGGGAATGATGCGATAGGTTTCGTTTGATGAACGGGCCGGGATTTCAAGGCGAAGGGGTTTATCTGATTGATCCATATTTTTCTGAGACTGGGAAAAAGCAGGAACAATCAGCATGGTACAAAAAAAGAGCAAGGTTGCCCGAAAACAGGGCAACCTTGTCAACTTCTCTATGCAGAAAATGTTCAACGTACGATGAGTTTTTTCACCTCAGCCTTACCTGAATCACCAGAATTAACCCGGATAAAATAGATGCCAGCCGAGAGGTTCGGAATGTCAACTGATAGGGTTGTCTGGTTTGTGGTTGACCGGTAAACCTCCTGGCCGACAACAGATAAAACACGCACCTCTTTTTGCGAATTATCGCTGAAAATTAGATTAAAACGACCATCTGAAGGGTTCGGAACAATGGCAAAACTCTTGCGGGCAGCATCTGTTTCAGGGACGCCCACATCAAGTACTCCCGTTATAATAATATCATCTACCTCCCAGGCCGAAGCATCAGGCAACGCGGTGATGTACCGGAATGCAAGGTGAACATTATCCCCGGTATATGAGGAGACATCGATATTTCCGGAGGAGGTCCATGTCCAGGCTCCCGGAGAGAGTGTGGCTGTTATCGGAGTCCAGGTTGCAGTAGTAGGATCCGCGCCGGTTACATAATTGGTCGACATTTTTACCTCCAGCGCCGGTCCCGTATAATTTGAGGCCGTCCTGAATGACAATGTTTCATTTTTATAGGTGTCGAAATTCATGGAGGGAGAGATCAGCCACTCGTTGCATTCTGCAGAGGCCTGATAGCCATTAATATAGGCATAATAATTTCCTCCGTAACTTGAAATGAGCCATCCTTTATCACTGGATAAACTAATGGTATCCCAGGGATCAAACAGTTGATTTGCGAAATCCTTGAACAAAATCATGGTGATATTGGCTGTGGTCGCAGTAGCAGACGGAGGTGTGCCATCGGTTTTATAATTGATATTCGCTCCGCCATTGGTATAGGGATAGATTTTGAAATAGTATTGTTTATCGGGTTTCAGGTTGATAAAGCTATAAGCCTGTGCTCCCTGCAATACGTTTTTCACACCCTTTCCATCGGTGAAATCAAGGTCGTCAGCCTCTGCAACACCATCAACAGGGGCAACGATGTCGTTTGCCTCACTTGCCTTGATCAGATAAGCTTGTGGAAGCTGTCCACCCTCAGCATCAGTCCAGATCAAATCGATTGAAAGGTTGTTGGCTGTTCCGAAAAAATCAGTGGGATAATTGGTAGGTTCAGGCAATGGTGTTCCTCCTGTAGCAAATGAAAAATCATCATAAAACACACTTCCACCCGGCACATTATCCTGCTTGTAAACCCTCACTTCAAGACGGAAGCCATCGGCAGTGGGTGGAGCGGTTAAAGCATAGGTTACCTGGATCCAGTTTGGATTATCTTCGGAATAGGTATCGGGTCGTAATTCAACCTGGTTATCCGGCAGGGTGTTACCTGCACTCAACCAATAGCACCAAATCCGCGTTCTGGCCATGGCATCGTTGTCAAGAAACCAATAGCTGAGCGTATACAGACTTCCCGGAATGACACCGGAGAGGTTTTGCTGGAACTTCTTGGTTGCTGCATCTGAGGTGTGTTTTGCAGAATAGGTTCCGCCATGGGTGGTGCCCGATTCCTGCGTGATATTCTCAAAAATTGCCCAACTGGTAGGTGTCGCCGGATCGACCCAGCTTTCGAGGTTGCCATTGAGAACCAGCTCCTGTGCCTTTATCTCCCGCGTAAAGAAGAAGATAGAGCAAAATATGGCTGTTATAAATAAAATATTTTTCATTTAAAATGGATATTAAAGTGGTTGACTATTATTGAATGACAAGTTTC
>Ga0247841_10003401_pt1 | contig 29604 bp, 34 predicted proteins | sample LaCruzMarch2015__2_FD_192410 | JGI IMG/M metagenome (GOLD analysis project Ga0247841, IMG submission 192410) | Freshwater microbial communities from meromictic Lake La Cruz, Castile-La Mancha, Spain - LaCruzMarch2015_18m | ecosystem: Environmental > Aquatic > Freshwater > Lake | place: Spain... | reverse complement strand
ATAATTATGATAAAAACAACATATTAACAATTTCCACCCCAATTCGGGGTACAACACGTCCCTTCACAACAAGGAGGAAAGACTGATGCCGGTCAAAGCCATTTCAAGATCACCCAGCAGGGTAAGAGCCGAACTCAAAAGGTTCGGATTCTTTCACGCCACCGGACTCCCGTGGATCGAGGCCATGCACGAAGAAGAGGGCCAGATTCAGGCTCCGGTAAACGAACTCGGCTCTTGGGGACACGACGACAAGTGGACTATTGTCATCCTCAAGAACGGCGAGGTCTGGCTCTGTAAGAACAACGGAGAAGTCCCCGACGAGTTTAGAATCTTCATCAGGGAGATCTGTCCAAGAGGCCGCGGAGCCATCATCTCTTGCAGAGATGGTCGTATCCTCTGCGCCGAGCACGTCGCCGAACGTTTTTTCAATCCGTATGCTTTCTGCAACGGACACGCCGACCCGGTTCCCAAACCGGAATAGCATGGAAGCCCCCTCCGACCCAAGACAAAAGCCCCACTTGCACGAAGCAAGTCGGGGCTCTTTTATTACATTTACATTAACCTCTTTAAAATCTCTTGCACCTTATCTGGTTTGGCTGTTCCACGAGTTGCCGCCATTACTTGGCCGGCTAGGAATTGCAGGGCGTTTTGTTTCCCTGATTTGTAGTCTTCTGTAGCTTTTGGATTTTTAGCGATAACCTCTTTTACAATCTTCTCTATATCCGAATCATCGGTCATCTGCTTTAAGTTATTCTCTTCTACAATACTTGATGGATCTGCTCCCGTATTAAACATATCGACTAAAACCATTTTAGCAACCTTAGAAGAAATTTCTTCTTTGTATATCATTTTGATAAACTCGGCGAAGTTTTCTGGTGTGATTTTAAATTCTGTTTCGATAAATTCTTTTCCCGATAACAATCCCTGAACGTCGGAAGCTAAATAGTTGGAAACTAATTTGTATATTTTCTCTTTTTCATTTTTAGATATATCTTCTTTTGAATCTTGCTCTTTTATCCACTCTTCACATTCTGATACGGCTTTTTCGAAATATTCGCTCAGATCTTTGTTTACTACGAATATTTCTGTAGAGTTTTCATCCAAACCGTATTCCTTGAAAAACCTTTCTCTTTTTTGTTCTGGTAATTCTGGAATTGTTCCTTTAATTTCTTCTATGAATTCTTTTTCAAAATGCATTGGAGGCAAATCGGGTTCTGGGAAATATCTGTAGTCGTGCGCTTCTTCTTTTTCTCTTTGAGAAAACGTGATTTCTTTTTTATCGTGCCAACCTCGTGTTTCTTGAATAATCTTATCCCCCGCTTCTAAAACCTCCTCTTGTCTTTTAATTTCAAAATCAACCGCCTTTTCAACCACTCTAAAAGAGTTTAAGTTTTTAATTTCCACTTTAGTGCCTAATGTCTTGCCTTTGCTAATACTAATATTCACTTCGACTCTCATTTGTCCTTTTTCCATATCAGCTGAAGATACACCTAAATATCTTAAAATCATCTGCAATTCTTCGGCAAACAATCTAGCTTCGCGTCCTGAGGTAATATCTGGTTCTGTTACTAACTCCATTAAAGGAATACCCGCCCTATTTAAATTAACTAAAGAATAGTCAGCACCTTCTGGGTGAGATAGACTGCCAGTATCCTCCTCTAAGTGAATTCTGGTTATTCCTATCTTTCTTCCTTCAATTTCTAAATATCCTTTTTCACACAAAGGCATGTCGTATTGAGAAATCTGATATCCTTTTGGAAGATCTGGATAGAAGTAGTTTTTACGATCGAACTTAGAGTTTTCAGCTATTTTACAATTCAAAGCTAATCCAGTTTTGATAACCTTCTTAATTGCTTCTTGATTAGCTACCGGAAGTGTTCCCGGTTGAGCTGTACACACAGGACAGATGTTATAGTTTGGTCGCTTTTCGTCTGGATCATTTTTGCAACCGCAAAACATTTTGGAGTTTGTTTTTAACTCTGCGTGTATTTCTAATCCGATTGTTGGTTTATATACCATATTATTTATTTAATATTTCTAATATTTCTTTATGAATCTTTGTACCGTTAGTCGCGAGAAAACACGTGTTCTTATCTTTGTCTTTTTTTCCGCTATAATCGGTAATCAAAACTCCTGCTTCTTTAGCTATTAATTTTCCGGGAGCCACGTCCCAGATTGGTAAATCTCCATAGATTATCATCGCTTCTGATTTTCCTGAAGCCATAATACACAGATCTAAAATAACAGACCAAAATTTAGTAACGCGTTTTACATTTATATTTTCTAAACTTTCTGTAATTTTTTGAGAATGCCCAACAGGAGTTTCATAATTTCTAACATAAGAAACTGTTGAATTTCCAATTTTTGACTCTTTATTAACGCGTATTTTTCTGCCATTTAAATAAGCTCCCTTCCCTTTCTCCGCAAAATAAATATTTTTAAGTATCGGGTCGTAAACTGCGCTAAAAACTATCTGATCTTTATTAAGCAGGGCTATTCCGGTTGAAAAATATGGTAGTCCTAAAACAAAATTATTTGTTCCATCTATTGGATCGATTACAAAGGTAAATTCTGAACCTCTATTGATCTCACCAATTTCTTCAGAGTTTATGTTATATTTCGGAAATTTTTTATTCAATATTTTTAGAATAGCTTTTTCTGCCTCTAAATCAGCTTTTGTTCTAAAATCGCATGGCATTGTTTTCCCTTCTATTTTTAAAATTTTGCCAAAATATTTTTTAGCAACCTCCCCACCAGCTCTGGCCGCCCTTATTATCTCTAAATATTCTTTAGTTATCTTTTTTTTCATTTTTTAAAAACCATTCGTAAATTCCAAACATCCAAGTGAAGGTATAGACTATAGTGAGTATAAACACCCCCCATTGTTTATTTAAATAAGAAGTTATCAACCAAAATGGTTGAGATGCTAATCCAAATACAAAACCCCATTTGTTTTTCTTAGAAACTAAAATAATTGCTGTTATACCGAATATAGCTACTCCTATTTGCGAGATAAGATCAAAATCCATGTTTATTAAATATAAACAAAAATACCCTATTTTTCAAGGGTATTTTTTATGTTACTTGTTTCTAGCTGCGTATGGGTTGTAATAGAAGTCTTTATTCTCTAATGAAGCTGCCCAAGATACTGACATCTCATCCATATCTACTCTAATATATCTAGCTAACAACGGCTGTATCTTGTTCAATTCTCTCCAGCATTGTTGAGCTATTCTTCTGTATGAAGCGTGTCCTTTCTTTCCTGATCTCAAGGATATGAAGTGGTGTAATTCTCTTAGATTCCACGTAATCAATACTCTCTTTCTAAAACACATTGGGACTACGTATTGAGCTTCATCTGGAAACTTCTCATATATTTTATTATACGTCTCAACTGACTTTTCTACCACCTCTTTAAACTTATCTTCAAATCCTGCTTCTCTAATTTCTGGTGGTAAATCATAGCCGTGAACCACTGTTATTGGTTGGTTAGATTGCGTGCACATTCTGTGTCTTTGTACGTCACGGAATGCTCCGTAATCCATTAATATATCAAACGTGTAATATACGTGTTCTAATTCTCTTAAAGGAGCGTCGAACTTATCCCTCCTCTTTAAAGTTTCGTCTATTATCTTTTCTTTTTTAACTTCACTTAAATTCTTTACCTTGTTCCTTATCTCTTCGTAAGAAAGATTAGAATATGGATAAAGAATGGCGGCTACTAATTTGTTCAAAGCATCTCTATCGTAATCTACTATAGTTACAGCCGAATTGGCTCCTGCCTCCTTCCCCATTTCCCAATCAGCAATATTCTTTAATTGCTTTTTAGTTTCTACGATATATTCATTTCTATTAGCAAACTTAATTAATGTAGGTACAGCTACCATAGCATTATCTTTCATTTCTTTTCCAATATCCTGCATTTCTTTTAACGGATGGGATAAAAGCTTTTTAATTAAATGTTCTAGTTCTCGAGTGTTTATTGTCATTCCTAAGTTAGTCAAAACAGCTGCAGGTAACAAATACCTTAAATTATCACAGGCACGGGCCTTTGAAATCATGTTATACAATTTTTCATCTTGATCAGATGGCTTTGGATATTTCTGTTTAACAAACTCCATCATAGGGGCAGTCATTTCTTCATAAGTATCCATTAAGGCGTTAACTGTATTTACGTATTCGTCCTTTAAATCAGAACTCATTATGTTCTCAGGCATGTATAGCTTGTCTTTGTTGAATATCTGATATCTAGATGACTTTTCGGTAAAAGAAGCTAACCTAGCGTCTTCTAACACTTTTGTAGCGATATTAGATACGTTCTCGATAGCTAAAGAGATAACAGCGTGTTCGGCAATTGATGAATGACCAAATCCAACCACCCACTTTTCGTTAAAGTCAGCTGACTTTTCTTCTGTAAGCTCAGCTGCAATTTTATCAAAAGGATCAGCTGATCTAGAACATTTAGCGAAAGTAACCGCTTTTACTTCGGGCATCAAATTATTAGGCAGAGTATATATTCTTCTTTCTTCTTTCATATGTTTTTTATTCTCTTCAATTGTGTTGATTATTTTTTTGTTGATAATTTCAGCTGGTAACATTTCGCTGTTGTATAGACATTCTATCACTTCAAAATCATTAGGGAATTCCTTAGCCGCCATTAGATAAGAGTCTAAAGCATTTTGTAGATGATTTCTACTCTCTTCGTGTATATCTTGCTTTTTATCATCGCCTAAATAGCTTTTTCTTTTATCTGCTTTTTCTTTATCTGTAATATTGTTAGATAATTTTAAAGAAAACTCAGCGGATGTTTTTAAGATAAAAGTATAGTCTGGTTTTGGTATTTTGAATATTTCGTATTCTAAGTTGTAAAGCCAGTTAACATATTTTTTCCATTCTTCTTTGTTGGATATGACTTTGCCTCCTTGATGACCGATATTAGAAACTAAATATCTATCAGAGATAACGATCTTTCCTTCGTCTAGCCATTTTTTAATTTTAAAACTTGCGTCATACCTATCAGTTGCGTAAAAAACAGAAGCAACTTTTGGTCCAACTTCTTCGGCTGTGCCGTATTTGCCAGTTAGATAGTCGTCTACCATAGCTGAAGACCTTTCTCCGTGTTGAGGAAAATCGATTCTTTCTACCTCATATCCTTTTTGTTTGAAATATTCAGCCAATAGCTTTGTTTGAGTTGATTTACCACAACCATCTATTCCTTCGAAAACGTAGAACTTACCCTGTTTTTTAAGAAACAATTTCTTTTGATTTTCGTTTGGTTTATTCAAATATTGGTTGTATACTATCTGCATCCAAACACTGTGACTAACGTTTTCACCAAGCTCTTTTAAGGTCATTAACTTACCTTCCATTTTATCTGTTTCTTTGACCTGTATATCAGAACTATCACCTTCAAAGTGATAGACTAATCCTAAGTGGACCTGTTCAACAGGTCTTGAGTCGTCGTTGATAATACCGACTAACTTTTTTTGAAGCAATTTTCCTTTAAAATCTACCTCCTCTTCCCACTCTCTCATCATTCCGGTTTCTAAAATATCTTCGTCTCCGTTTACGTCTTCTTTGTTAATATGACCACCGACTCCTAGTTGATAGTCATTATTCACTAATCTTTGTTCTCCAGCGGCAGATAAATATTTATACGCAAAAAAGTTATCTTTAAAACTAAATAAGATATATGGAATTATCTGCTGAAAAGAAGAGTCGCTTTCTACGTCTCCTCTTCTTTTAAATTCACAATTATTCTTTATTAAATTAATGTAAGAGTCTAGATTATCTGTTTTTAATCCTTGCCACTTTCCATCTTTAAACAAAATATCGGATTTAACTACTAAAATTTGTTCGTCGTTTTTGTCTGTCATATATTTAGCATTCGCATCCTCCTTGGCTAATAATATTGTTTATTTCTTCTATGTCTGCATCATCTACTTTCTGTATTTTTCCTTCTTCCATCAAAATCTCTTTTAAACTTTTGAATCCGCTATCTACTATAGGATCTTTTGCTATTCCTTCGTTGCCTTTAGCTAGACCATCTTTTACATTCCTATCTGCTCCGTACATAAACTTATCGTCTACAATATCATTTTGTTTCCAATCGTTAATCCAATCTTCAATCAAAAATATCTTTATTCCTTTTTCTTTTGTAGAACAAATTATCCTACGTAGTCCGGAGTTAATAATCATTCTTTTGCAAAAAAAACAAGGAAAAAAATCAATTTCCTTGCCGTCTTTAGGGTTTATACTATAAACATACATGTCCCCATTCAATAGGCTGACTCCGGCTCTTGCTGCGTTAATAATAGCATTAGCTTCAGCGTGAACTGATCTACATATTTCGTATCGAGTTCCGTGAGGAATCTTTAATTTATCCCTTAAACATTCTCCTCTCTCTAAACAATCTTTTGTACCTCTTGGGGCACCCACATATCCTGCAGAAATGATTTGATCTTCACGCACGATAATGGCTCCACCTTTTTGTCTAAAGCACGTGCTTCTATCACCTACTTCTTTAGCTATTCCTAGATAATATTGCTCTTTTGTTGGTCTTGGCATATGTTTTTGGGACTTTAATTAATTAAAATTGTATCTGTCATTCTACCACTATAGCAAAATAAAAATCAAGGACTTTTAATCCTTGATTTTCGTGTTCTAATTTATAAAGCCTATTCACATTTCTCTTCCCAAACTCTCAAACATTTTTGCTTTACTTGGCACCACGTATATCCAGCAGAGCCAATACATCCATGGCTATCTTTGTCGCCTCCGACTACGGGTTCTTTTACTTCTACGCACGGAGTAAACTCACAATTTGGTCCGTGACGAATTACATAGCTACCATCTGGACATTGCTTTGCCTCTATAGTACACGTAACAGGATTTTGAAGATAAAATATTCTATTCCAAATCCCCCAACCAAAAGGATCCTGCCATATTAATAAAACTATTAAGATAGCGAGTAATAATGTTATTACAATTAAATAAAATTTGATATTCATTATTTATATTATACCACAACAAAAAACCGCCCATAAGCGGTTCTTTATTTTTTAATTTGTAACTTCTATACCCATATTCTTAGCTGTTCCTGCAATGATTTTCATTGCCTTTTCTACGTCTTTGGTATTTAGGTCTTCCATCTTCTTTTCGGCAATTTCTCTTAACTGAGCTTTTGTTACTTTGCCTACTTTTGTTTTGTTTGGAGTACCTGATCCTTTTTCAACACCAGCTGCTTTCAATAACAACTGTGAAGCTAACGGAGTTTTAAGTTTAAAGGTGTATGATCTATCCACATATATTGTTACTTCTGCTGGGATAGTATAACCGGCCTTTTCTCTTGTCGCTTCATTGAACTTCTGACAGAATTCAGCAATATTTAATCCGTGTTGAGCCAATGCTGGTCCGATTGGAGGCGCTGGCGTTGCTTTACCTGCTGGAATCTGTATTTTGACTACGGCTTTTATTTGTTTTGCCATATATTTTGAGCTACAAGCTAGTAATTAATATGTCTGAATAGACTTAATAATCACAGCTATTACTCATATATTAATTAATTATTACTCTACCTTTTTTATCTGTAATGAGTCAAGTTCTACAGAGGTATCTCTGCCGAACATATTCACTAATACTTTTATCTTACCTCTGTCTTTATCTATCTCTGATACCTTACCTTCAAATCCTTTGAATGGTCCGTCGACTATCTTAATCGAAGTACCTTTTTCAAAATCAACTGTAAATTCAGGCTGTTCTCCTACTTCCATTCTCTTCATCAAGTCATCCATATCGTGCTTAGATACTGGTATTGGCGTAGTTCCAGCTCCCAAGAATCCTGTTACTCTTGGAGTGTTTCTAACTACGTACCAAGAAGCATCGGTAACTGTCATTTCTACTAGAACGTATCCTGGATATATCTTTTCTTCAATTGTTTTTCTCTTTCCGTTCTTAATCTTAATCTTCTTTTCTTTCGGAACTATTACGTTAAAAATCTTATCCTCCATACCTAAAGACTCGATCCTCTGTTTGAGGTTTTTAGCTACTGCGTCTTCGTAACCTGAATAGGTATGTATCACATACCAATTTCGGTCCTGTTCTACTACTTGTTTTGGCATGGTAGTTTATGTTTAATTATTATCTAAAAATGAATCTCTTGATTACTTCTGAAAAAACAAAGTCTAATGCTCCTAAAAATACGGATACGGCTATTGTAAAGCCGAGCACGATAAGAGTGTATCTTAAAACATCCTTTCTAGAAAGCCAACTTACTCTTTTTAACTCTACCCAAACTTCTTTAAAAAATATGTTTATTTTTTGTATTGTTGTCATGTTTTTATTTACTCTATGTTTTAAAAAACGGCCTTTTGCCGGCCATCAAGTACATAATAGCCGATAGTGCAGAATAAGTCAAGATATTTAATATTATACCATAAAACAATAAAAGAGCCCTACTGATGTAAGAACATCAATAGGGCTGCGAGTCTCAAAGGACTCACCTACTCACTCGCCCCCAATCGGGCGGCGTCTTCTTGAAGGTCGAGCTCGTCGTCCCAGCAGTCGTCAGCTGGAATAGCCGACAATCCCAGTTCGTCCTCGTCGTCCTCGAGGGCCTCGCAAATCTCGAGCATTCGCTCGTGATAGTAGTCATCGAAAACGATGAAAGGGATGCCCAGCTTACGGGCTTTGGTCTCTGGAAAAGGAAGATCGTCGACGTGGCCGTGAGCCGATCGATCGATGAAATCCTGAAGATCAACCCAGATGAGGAACTCGTCCTCGGGTTCATGCCACTTCTTGGCCATCAAGGACAAGCTGTCCTTGTACTCCTCGTGCAGAGGAAGAGGTGGCGGGTTACCGTACCGCGTACCGAGCTGCAAGAACTTGCTCGTCTCGGTCTGCCACTTCCGGTCGAGCTCGCGAACGCGCTCTATAGTCAACTTCTTCTCCATACCGTTTGTCTCCTAAGACTGGGGGGTGAAAAATACTCGAAAGAACATGCTTGTACTATAGCATAGATATATTATCTTGTCAATGTATAACAAAAAACCGGGTATCACCGGGTCTTCCTTTATATATCCAAGTTTTTTGCAGCTTTAGCGTGGGTTTGAATAAACTTCTTTCTAGGTTCTACTTCCTCCCCCATTAATATATCTAAAGTCTTATCAGCTAAATGTGCGTCTTCAACTGTTACTTGTAACAACGTTCTATTTTCAGGATTCATAGTTGTTTCCCAAAGTTGTTCAGGATTCATTTCTCCCAAACCCTTATACCTTTGTATAGAAGCTGAAACTTTTCCCATATCCTTTAATATCTTTTCTTTTTGGACATCTGAATATGCATATTGAGCATTCTTTCCAAAAGATATTTTATACAATGGTGGCTGAGCAATATATATGTGACCGGCGTCCACAACTGGTTTAAAGTGTCTATAGAAGAAAGTTAATAGGAGGGTTCTAATGTGGGCTCCATCGACGTCAGCATCGGTCATGATAACAATTCTATGATATCTTAACTTTTCTATATCAAAGTCCTCTCCTATCCCAGTACCCATGGCTATAATCAAAGCTTTGATTTCTTTTGAAGCCAACATTTTGTCTAATCTAGCTCTCTCTACGTTTAAAATCTTTCCTCTTAAAGGTAATATGGCTTGAAACCTTCTATCTCTCGCTTGTTTTGAAGAACCTCCGGCGGAATCTCCCTCAACAATATATATTTCTGATTCTTCTGGCTTTCTTGATAAACAATCTGCTAATTTACCTGGCAAGGCTAAACCTTCCAATGCCCCTTTTCTTAAAACTGTTTGACGGGCTGCCTTAGCAGCTAATCTAGCTTTTGTAGCTAATAAACAGTTTTCTATAATCGACTTGGCGTCTGACGGATTTCTTTCTAGATAATCTGATAATCCTTCTGATGTAGCAGCTTCTACTGCATTTTTAGCTTCTGGATTTCCTAATTTAGCTTTTGTCTGACCTTCAAATTGTGGAGTTCGTATTTTTACAGAAACAACAGCGGTTAATCCTTCTCTCACATCATCTCCAGAAAAGTTTTCATCCTTTTCTTTTAAGAATCCTTCACGTCTTGCGTAATCATTTAGAGATCTTGTTAGAGCTGTTCTGAATCCTGAAATATGTGTTCCGCCTTCAACAGTATATATGTTATTTGCAAAAGACTCTTCTGTGCATTCCATTTCCTGCGTGTATTGAAAAGCGGCCTCTACAGCAATATTATCTTTTTCGGTGGCTATTGAAAATATATTTGAATGTCTTGGAGTGTTCCCTTGAACTAGATATTTAACGTATGAACCGACTCCTCCTTCGAAATAGAAGGTGTAACTGGATTCCTGTCCTCTTTCTCTTTCGTCACGAAACACTATTCTTACACCCTTTGTTAAATATGCTTGTTGTCTTAAGTGGCTTAATATTCTTTTTGGATCGTATTCTATTTTAGAAAATATTGTAGGGTCAGCATCAAACGTTTGAGTAGTTCCGGTAGCTTTTGAATCTCCTACTTTTTTAACAGATGTTTTAGGAGCTCCTCTAAAATATTCTTGTTGATATATTCCTCCGTCTCTTTTAACTTCAGCTAACATGTATGTAGACAAAGCACACACGACAGAAATACCTACACCGTGCAAACCACCGGAAACTTTGTAAGCCTCTCCTCCGAACTTTCCTCCAGCGTGTAAAGTCGTTAAAACGGTTTCTAAAGTAGACTTTCCTGTGTCTGGATGCTTTTCTACGGGGATACCTCTCCCGTCGTCAGAAACGCTTACCCTGTTATTAGGAAGCAAGACAACTTCAATATTCTTCGCGTATCCGGCCATAGCTTCGTCTAAACAGTTATCTACGACTTCCCAGATTAAGTGGTGCAAACCGTCAACACCAGTTGAACCGATATACATACCCGGTCTTAATCTTACTGGCTCTAATCCTTTTAAGACATAAATATCTTTTGCTGTATATTCACCATCCTTTCTTTGCTTTTTTGGTTCCATTGATGCTGGTTTAGTTTTTATCTCCTCCTTAACAACTTCTGTTTTCCTCTCTTCCTTTTTTTTGGCTTTCACTTCCGGCTGTTTCTTAACCTTCGGTGCTGGCTTTTCTTTTTCAACAACTTTAGGAGTTTTTAACTCCTTTTTTTCTACCTTCTCTTCGTTGCTTTTAATATTTAACTTGATCATATTAATACTTGTTTACAAATTTAAATTTCGTCGTTGACCATTGCATCTAATCTATCAAAAACATCTTTACAGTCTGATGATGCGTTATTAAAATATTTTTTAACTCCGTCTAAGTTTATTTGATGTTCCCAACCAACGTCTACAATAGTATCTGACAAACAGTCTTTTGTTAAAATACCTGAGTTTTTAATTTCGTTTGTAATTTTATTAATGATTATTAAACCCGAGTCTTTCTTAATGGTTGGATCAATCTCTTTAATATCTTTTGCCGTAAAACCAGACTCGATAATGATTCTTCCTGTGTTGTAAAGATATATGTTTCTATAACATCCACCTTCTCTATCATTTTTCCTACAATCTCCGACCCAATATTCAGATGCATACAATAACGTGGGATCGTCTAAAGATGGTGTTTGACGATTATGCCAAGATATATATCCAAAAAAGCATCCTAGGCATAGTAATACTATTATTAATAAAGTAACTAATGTCCTCTTTATCATATTATCTTAAAACAGCGCTTAAGTCTTGCTTTGTTTTTTCACGAATTTGATCTTGTATCTTATTTATCTCCTCGTTCGTCAAAGTTCTTTCAGGAGACCTGTATACAATTCTAAATGTATAGCTCTTTTTATCTTTTCCGAATTTGTTTTCGTCTTCGTATTCGTCTATTAACTTTACCTCTTCAATCAAATTCTCTGCGAAATCTCTTACAATTTCGTAATAATTATTTAAGTTTACACTTTTATCAATGATAAAGGAAATGTCTCTTGAGGTCTCAGGATATTTACTAACATCTTTATATTTACTATTTATATCCTTAAACTGGCTAGTGATTCTTGGATCTTCAGACCACAAAATCCTAATATCCGGGATATTCATTTTTACCATTGCAAGCCTATCCAATCCAAAACCAAAAGCCCACCCGTTATACACCTCTGGATCTAATCCAAAGTTTTTTAAAACTTGTGAGTGCACTAATCCAGCACCATTTACCTCCATCCATTTGCCATTAAACATTATATCCATCTCAACCGATGGATCTGTAAAAGGAAAAGAATCAACTAAGAATTTGTATTCTAAATTTTCTCCGAAAATACCTTTTGCTAAATCGATTTGAACGTTTTCTAGATCTTCTAGGGTAATAACCTTTTGAGATTTTTTACAGATATATAGTCCGTCAATTTGATGAAACGCCATATAATGGTTTCTATCAATTTCATCTTTACGGAAAATTAATCCAGTCGATAAAGCACCTACATGTCCTTGTTTTTCTAACTCTTCTAAAACTTCTTTATTCCTTAAATAGTACGGCCACATAACGGTTGTCTGTGTACGTAAAACATTTTTATCGGTTAAATAATATGTATCATTTTCTCTTCTACTAGGATGATCTTTCGGTGTATTTAAAACATCGAAATTATCCGCCACTGTAACTACCCTAGGAAAATCGACGAAATCAAAATCAGCAAACCTTGCGAGTTTTACGAGCTGATCAGCTACAATCTTTACAGGAGAGTTTTCCTTTTTTGTTAAATCTGGAAGTTTTAATAATCTTTTAATTCTTTCTGCTTTTATATCACTTCTGGCCTCTATTTCTTTAATTAAAACAGCCTCATTTGGGTCGTTTATTACAATATTCTTGTTCATAATATATGATATGTATTCATTAATTTTACCTCAAAATCAAGCACAAAGCAATAGCTAAAATGTGGATAATTTAGCTCTATTCTTACCTTGACAGATGAATAAAAATGATATAGTGTGAATGAGTGATTTTATCGATCATTTACAATACAGCATAAGGAGTTGCATCGTGAAAGAGCGAAAGAAACGTGAATACACATGGTATATAGAGCCTAGAGGAAACATAGCTCACTCGAACGAAGTCATATCAAAAAACATAAACGAAGAAGACGCCCTACAAGATGTAGTTTGCGGCGACGGCAAGAGGCGTAATCTTTGGAGATGTTCCTCAGCAATGATATACATGCTTTGGAGAAGTCGTGTCGGGCTTAAGATAAGTTTCCGAATTTTCTGCCAAGAAGGCAAGGGCACCATCGCGGATAAAACCCACCTCTTCAAAAACGATCGTGGGTCTGGAAAGAAAAGGAGGAAGAGCCATGCGAGATTCTAAGAAAAAATGTAAACGCTGGCCACTCAAGCTTTTAGCCGGAGACAGAGTTCTCCACAAAATGAAACCCATGAGGGTAGTGCCAGCTTATGTCAACAAAGTTCCAAGGGGATGTGTTCCAATCGTGCATGAGAACGAGTATGAAGTATGCCCAGACGTATTCGAATGCGTTCCGGCAGATGAACTTACTCTGACGTGATTCATTAGGTAGGGGTGATTAACATCACTCTTTTTTGTTGTATAAAAAAGCTGTGACCTAAGTCACAGTTATCCGAATTCAGGAAAGCTGAATCTTCCTGTATCCATAGCGTTGCACTACTTGTTGAGCCCAATCATTGGAATTGAGACAGACGAGCAACGTGCATCGTATCTTGCTTGGATTAGAAAATCTTTGGAACATAGAGACATCTACAACCATACTACCGTTGGCAACTTGCCTAAAAACACTGTAGTTAGGAGATGTAGACATTAATACCCCCTCTTTGGTGTGTGGTCTGGGATGCCAAATCTCAAAGATGTTCAGTATGGGCTTATTCGCGTCCTGAGTGCTTCGAGCGAAACGAATGAAGGGCAACCAGTGTATCCACTCTCCGATCTTCTCTCCGTTGGCTAGAATAAATCCTATCTTCTGGTCTGGCGGTAAAATCGTAGAAAGATACAATACCCTAGACGGTCCACCCGGCTTACCGTACAATACGCTCTTTTGTAGTTCAATTTCCCCCATCAAGTGGCTATCTCTAATATTTTCAATATATCCGGTTTTTCCTTCTGCTCCTAGGAAAGTGACGAAACGTTTCAATCCCTGATATTGGTTTATAGGAACTCCGAAGTTAACTCTTTCGCCAGAAGAACAAACGTCGTCGATTGTTAAAACCTCCGGTGGTTTCTCTTCGTAGTTTATCAGGACCTTGAAGATTCCGGCACTGCAGGCTACAAACATCTCTTGGGTGAGATAGTTGACTAACACAGTCAAGACAGGAACGCCCCTTCTAATGCAAGTGATTGCAGAAAAAGGTCCTGTAATAGCTGCTGGAGATGAAGCATCCTTTTCCCATCTAGCTAGAGCTTCTGGATCCTTCATAGCATCAAGAACTCTCTGATTCTTATCGGAGACTCCCGACAAGAATTTAGCGAATTCAGCCGACCTATCTGTGGGATCACTGATAAAAAAGGTTCTGAACTTACGAGGGTTAGAAGGCAAGCTGGTCAATCTCGGCCACTCGCTCTGCTCCTCGGTGATTAGAATCGAATGCTGGTCGTATTCTTTAACCAGTGTAGCAATTGAAATCTCAGAGATAGCATCTAATCCTAACGTATCAGCTTTGCCATATCTTGGTGTGATTCTCAAAGCATCTTCGACTGTAGCTTCCATCAAATTCCTGTTTGCATGTAGCAAAGCCTGTATCGCGGCGTTGCCATATGCCTTTTCAATGCCTAACATGATCAGTTCCCCTTTCGTTGTTAAGGTGCGTAATTTACACCCATTTTATACTGCTCTCGTTTGATATTTTTGTCAAACAAAAAACTGAGCGCCACTCAGTTGCCTTAAAGATAAAAATCTATTTTGTTGCAGAAATAATGATGTCATTTTCTGAATTCTTCGCCGCAACAGTTACCCTATTCGTTACCCCATCTTTACAAATAAGATAGCCTGTTCCGTTAGTAGTAGAACTTTTTGGATCGTATGGAAGAAAAGCTATATATCTTCCATTATTTGTTAATGATGATAAATCAACTAGTCCAACACATAATCCACCCGTTTTACAGATTTCATTTTTGGAAATTGTTGTGACGGAAGAGGAACAGCTAGCGATATTTGGAACTGATGCGGGCAAGGCTCCATTATTATCGATTGCATATTGATAGACAGCATTTAGTATTGTATTTACATCTGCTTTCCTCTGGGTATTTCTGCTATCGGCTAATTGTTTGCTTGGATTAATAGCTATAATAACAATTCCAGCCAATATCGCTATTAAAGTAACGACTAAAACAATTTCAAGCAACGTAAATCCTTTTTGATGTATTTTTTGCATGAATTTTAAATTATATAATTATATCATAACGGTAAATAAAAAACACAAGCGATTAGCTTGTGTGTGAACAAGTTATTTCCTAATCTTTTATGTTCTTTCCAGCTAGGTATCCTGTGCTCCAACATGCCTGTAAATTAAACCCTCCGGTCTTCCCGTCTATATCAATCATCTCTCCTGCAAAATACAAGTTATTAATTATTTTTGACTTCATTGTCTTGTGATCTATCTCTTCTAAAGAAACTCCTCCTCGTGTGACCATAGCATTATCAAAACCCATAATATCTTCCACTATCATTTCAAAGTTTTTGAGAATTTTAACGATAGACGCCCTTTCTATTTTTGACATATTGTTGGCTATCTTCATCGGATCCATTCTCGCGGTTTCTAGTAAGACATCAACGAATCTTTCTGGTGCTATTTTGCATAGAATGTTCTTAACGATTTGTCTTGGATATTTTTGTAGAATTTCTTCAAAACTTTTCAAAACCTCTTCTTGATTTAATTCTGGGAATAAATCTAGAGAGATTATAACCTTTCCTGCCTCAAGCAATTCCCCAATTTTTCCGCTAATATTTAAAATAGCAGGCCCACTTATGCCAAAATGCGTGAACATTATTTCACCAGCTTCGGAAATCTTCTTTTTCCCGTTTTGTAAAATATTTAATCTAACGTTTTTTAAGCTTATCCCTTGCAAATTTTTACCGGTCATGGTGGATAACCTTATTGGACACAAGGCGGGCGAAGGAGACACAACGGTATGGCCTAATTTTTTAGCTAGATTATATCCAAAACCATCGGACCCAGTTTGTGTATAAGACTTTCCTCCTGTGGCTAAAATATATCTTTTAGCTTTTACTTCTCCAGATTCCAAGATTATTTTATCAATTTTATTTGATTTTTTTTCAACATCAATAACTTTTGAGTTAAAAAGTATTTTCACTTTGTTCTTTTCCAGTTCTTCTTTAAGGGCTTCTAAAATCTCGTCTGCTTCGTCGCTAATTGGAAAAACTCTTTTATCTGCCTCTGTTTTTGTTTTAACTCCTAATTTTTCAAAGAAATTAATTGTTTCTTTCGGTCCAAAAACAAAAAAAGCGTGGAATAGAAATTCCCCGTTTTTTCCGTAGTTTTTAACTAATTCTCGCAAGTTAAATTCTGCGTTAGTTAAATTGCATCTACCGTTTCCAGTCAAAAGCAACTTCTTTGCAAGTTGTTTGTTCTTTTCTATCAATATGACGCTATGTCCTAATTCTGACGCGATTATAGCGGCCATTATTCCGGCAGGACCGGCTCCGACTATTGCAACATCGAATTTATCTTCTTTTACCATAATTAAAACGACCAGCTGGTCTGTTTCTATGAAAAGGCTTATTACCCCTATCGAAATTATCGATTGTATTAAACGGTTTCTGCATATGAGCTGAAAGATCTGGTAATTTACCGATAGGTAAATACAATCTAGTTAATCTTTCTATCTCTCTAACTTTAGAACCTTGGTCTGGTAAACAAAATGAGATAGCTTTTCCAGACATTCCGGCTCTACCGGTTCTTCCTATTCTATGGACATAGTCTTCAGGATTTTCTGGTAAATCAAAGTTAACGACTAATTCAATACCTTTTACGTCTATACCACGTGAAGCAATATCTGTTGCGACTAGAACTCTGTATCTTCCGAGTTTGAATCCCTCTAGGGCCTCTCTTCGTTGGCCAAGCGATCTATTAGAATGTATTTCGGCTGCCGATATTCCAATATTGCGTAAATCATTACAAATCTTTTTTGCTGAATGTTTTACACGAATGAATACCAAAACACTTCCTTTGTATTCTTGTAATAGTTTTCTTAACAACGGAAGTTTTTGATCTTTCTTAACAACGAATAGTTCGTGTTCAATATTTTCAGCTGTAGTTCCTGCTCTCGCTATTTCAACCCTAACAGGAAGCTTCATATGGTTTGAAGCAATTTTTACAATACCGTCTGGCATTGTTGCTGAGAACAACATTGTTTGTCTGTCTTTTGGAACAACTTGTAATATCTTTTTAATTTGTGGAGCGAAACCCATATCAAACATTCTATCAGCTTCGTCTAAAACCAAAACTGTAACGTCGTGTAAGTTTAATGTTCTTTGTTCTATATGGTCATTGATTCTTCCCGGTGTACCTATTATTACATCTGGGTTTTCACGTAATGTCTTTATTTGAAATCTTATCGGAGCTCCTCCAATCAATACAGCTGTTTTCATGCCAAATCCTCTTCCGATCTTTTGTAAAGATTCGTTTACCTGTATAGCCAACTCACGAGTTGGTAGTATAATCAAACCCTTTCCTTTTCCTGATTTCATAAGTTGCTGTATTAGGGGGATACCAAAAGCTAAGGTTTTTCCAGTACCAGTTTGAGCTATACCAATAACATCTTTACCTTCAATAGCTACGGGGATTGCTTTGTGTTGTATTGAGGTTGGAGTTTTAAATCCCTGCCTTAAAACTACGTCAAGAATCTGTGGAGCTATGCCAAGACCGCCAAAGGTACCTTCGGTTTCGTTAAATAGTGGTTTTTCTGTTTGTTTATTCATAATGTATAACTATACATTAAAAAATACAAAATGTCAAACAAAAACCCGACATTTTGACTTATCGGGGTTAATTTGGCTAGACTTCAAAATCCACCAATGAGGTGACCACAAATCACACAAAAAGGTTTTGATTGATCGGTATAATGACAGTTGTGGGGTGGTATTTCTTTCCTACTTGGTTCTTTGCTAGATTCGATACCAAATAGTCTCGGATATTTTTGTATTAGCTTTTGAGTAGCCTCTTCTTGTGTTTTTCCCCAAGCCCAAGCTCCGGGACGATCTTTTAGACGAACCATATATCCGTTACTCTTATTTTCAAAAACCATTTCTTGCATACATACCTCCTTCATGGTGTTTTACTTTTTGACTTTTTGCATATCAAAGAACAGCACTAATTTGAGACTAATACTTTATCAAACTTTGTCAAATAAAACCCACCCTTTGTTTAGGGCGGTTTTAAAATTCTTAGTCTATTTGAGCAAAGATTACAACGTAGTTTTTCCCATAGGCCTTAGCGCATTTTGGACAGGTAGTATATGAAAAATACATCTTCTTTAATCCCCCTCCTTTACTTTTTACGTACTATTGCATTTCTACTGCCCACTTACCAACGTTTTGATACGGTCCTTCGAAAACTTTTGTTAAAAATGTGCCCGAGAGGGTCGCCATTTGCGCCCCTGGAACTTCTTTTAAAACGTCTATATATATGTCAGCTCCCCAAAGTGATTTCTCGTCGGTTAGCATAAGTTGATGGGACGATTTAGCTCCTGCCTTTTCAATCAACTTCATGTTCTTTACTACTTTTTGTCCAAAATTAAGTGGCATATGCAAAAAGCTAGTGATATGATCTTTGACAAAAATCTTGTCCCTCCAGACTATTTCCTTTTCTTGCCAAGGATCTGGATTAAACGGGTCACAACAACCCGTTGGTTTTATTGTTTGATTATTCATGTGTTTTAATATTTAATTATATTTTTTATTTATCCTTTTCTAAAATCGAGAGAATAAAGTTAAGCGTGTTTTTATTCCAAAAGGTTAACGGATGCAATAAAGAGTAAACCTTCTTATTCTCTTTAGCAAATTCTAGTTTTGCAGACCATCCGGGAACGACAAAAAGATCAAGTGGATTGTACACAGCATAATATTCTGCCCTATCTATATCTAAATCTTTTAATAATGAACTATTGGGTCGTAGTTCTTTCATTCCTGGTAAAAACCCTAAATATGCTACTAATGAACCAGAATGAGGAGTACATATGGTAATACACTTATTTATCTTCTTATCAGAATAATGAGCAATGTAATATCTAGCGATAATACCACCTTGGCTGAGAGCTATAACATCTATTTCAGCCTCGGAAACATTTTTAACAATGTATTCGTGTAAATGCTCGGCAATCAGTTTTATAGATGACTGTCCAAACTTTTCTTTGTAGATAAATCTGTAACAATTCGGATTACCATGATTTTTAAGAAACTTGATAATAGGCTTGTATTCGTATTCGCTACCCCCGAAACCATGGATAAACAATATAGGATGTTTCATACCTTACTCTATCAAAAAACCACCTCGATTAAAAGGTGGCTTTTAATATGTCGTATTTTAATAATTAATTAGCGGGTTTATTTTTATTAAACCATCCTTCACCCATTCCTCCATGTCCACCACGACCAGGCATTCCCTTGCCACAAAAACGAAGATACTGTTCGGGAATATTGTTATCTTTTGCCCACTGTTTTAGGGCATCCTGCTGGGTTTTCATTTCTGCAACTATTTCTTCTCTGTTTTTAGATGTATCTTTTTGGAGACTAGCTCTTTGTGCATCTACTTCAGCTTTTTTAGCAATGATTAGATCTGCTTGAGCTTGAGTCAACTTGCCGTTGGTTACTGCCTGCTTAATCTCATCAACAAATCTTTGTTGCATATTAGCTTGCACATTTGTCCTTTGATCGTCAAACACCGCTTGAACATCGCTGACATTCAAATTAAACTTTTGAGCGATAGCGTTAACAAGGTTGTTCATAGGATTTGTTCTATTAGTAACCGAATCAGCTAAAACAACTCCACTAACTGCCGTAAATGCTATTACCGATACAAGTGCGTATAATAAATATTTTTTATTCATTTGTTAAAATTATATTTAATCTTTACGACCTTTCAACTACTAATACGCTACTCATTAAAAAAACTTTTCGCAAAAAACAGAGCTGGTCTTGCTCTGTTTTATAACTCTAAGATATTAAAACCCACTTAATTACATCACTAAATATATATTAAAAACACCATCCTCTTCTGATTCAATTCTCATGTTTAAAACACGTATAATCCCGGATAGGTCCTCGCTGAATTTTGCCGTAGATTCGCCAATAATCTCCGAAGAAGAATATTTTCCCAAGAAAGACATAACTGTCTTTGCTATTTCCTCCATTTCGTTAATAAATCTTTTTGTACTCTCTATCTCTTCTCCCCTTTTTATTTTTTTATCTAGGTAATCCGGATAAAACGTTTCTTTTTCTAATTTCAAATGTCCGAGTAAATCGTTTTTAAACTTAGTTAAATCTGAAACTATATCTTCGCCATTGTCCTTAACTCCTAAGCCTGCTTTTTCTAAGGCAGATGATAGATCTGCTTGAAGCGTGAGATGCTGGCTCTTCAACGTAGAAATCAATTCTTGTGAATTCATAATTTTGTATTTTAATAATTTTAGAAATAATAAACCTTATTGTAATAATCTATTAAAGACTAATCCAAAAAATACAAGCACCGATTAAAAAAATAACACCGCCCCAGACTATCTGTCCACCCTTAAACATCTGAGCTTTTTTATTAACACGATCAGGAAACCCAATTTTTTCGATTCCCTTGAATAATGTGACCCAGCCTAAAATCGTAATTGCAACCGGCCAATCAGCGACCCAAACGTTATGCGCGACAACGGTGGCTAAGCCTAATAAAAAAGTGATGTAGCCAGTAGATATGGTGATCGTTTTATCTTCTGTATACTCTATAATCCTGCCCAACAGCTTTGCGCCAATAGACATTGCGCCGAGAATCATAAAAAGACTTCCCCAAAATTGCGCTAAAAATATTGTTATACTCATATGTTTATATCTTAATTTAATACTTTTATATATTATACAACCAAAAAGCCGTTGTGAAAACGGCTTTCATTTATTCAAAAATAAATAACTTATCAACTGATGTTTTTAATATTTCAGCTACATCGTGTGCTAACTTTAGAGAAGGATTGTATTTACCCTGTTCTAAAAAAATAATCGTCTCGCGCCTAACCTTGGCTTTATCAGCTAACTCCTCTTGTGTTAGATTATATTTTAATCGTAACTCCTTAATTCTGTTTTTCATAGTATTTGAACAATAAGCTATACAAAATAAGCAACGCGCAAACTGAATATGATAAAACGTACCCGGAAACCTCGTAAACGGTTCCAGCTTCTCTTGAGATCATTAAAATGAACGAAATCGCTGCACCAAAAACTGAAAATACGGTTACAGACATTCTTGCAGCACGCCCTCCTATTGATATTGTCCTCTCGTCGGATGATACCCCTTCGGCTTTTTTCGCGGAGGTGAAAACGACTAACACTGCACCAATAACAGCGATTATGGCCAGGATATAATTACTAAAAATTATCGCCTGGGCCATTATGGCTGCGAGAAACATTGCTGTTAATATTCTTATTAACTTAAATTTTTTCTGCGTCATATTTTTAAATATTAGTTAATTATTTCTAACTATCTTAATGTTATATTATTCTAACACTACTGTCAATAGCGCAATCAAAAACCCGAGATTTAGCTCGGGCATTATGATTTATCTTTGATTTAATTTTTTATCAATTCGACCATTATACTTTCTAAGGGCATGCCGTTATACTGCTCTTTGCTTATCCCCGTATTCTCGTATAAGACCTTTACATTGAATCCTGCTGCACTTATCTTGTTTAAATAGTCGTCTTTTAATAGAGCTCCTGCGACACAACCAGATATTAGCTCTTTATTATTTCTTTGCTCCTCGGTTAACTCCTTTAACAAAACAATATCAGAAAGATATATCTTCCCACCCTGCTTTAAGACCCTATACGCTTCACTGAATGTTTTAGCCTTATCAGGAGTAAGGTTGATAACGCAATTTGTGATTATTGTGTCGACGGAATTATCTGCTAATGGTAAATTTTCTATTTCTCCTAATAAAAATTCTACATTTTCCACTCCCTGTTTTTTAGCATTTTGCTTTGCTTTTTCAATCATTTCTTCTGTCATATCTACACCAATAACTTTTCCTTTAGGCCCAACTTTTTTCGCAGCTAAAATAGCATCAATTCCAGCTCCAGAACCTAGGTCTAAAACAGTGTCTCCTTCTTTAATCCTCCCAAAAGCTAAAGGATTTCCGCAACCCAATCCAAGGTTAGCTTCCCCGACTATCTTTAATTCCTCGTCTGTATAACCAATGCTTTTAGAAATATTTTTAGCGGTATTACAACTACAACCACAACCAGAACCCTTAATGGCTATTTCTTTGTATGCGTCTTTTACTATTTTTTTAACTGTATCTTTTTCCATATCTTTTTATTGATTTTTTTGCCTTGTTTATGAATTTACCGAAACTTCGATCTTTTTCTCTTTTTTCTTTTTCAGACAATTCATAGAATTCAACTTCCTTTTTTAGGTTAATATAATTTGAATACTTATCTTTATCTAAATTACCCGATTCCAATTCAGCTAACACCTTACATCCGGCCTCGTGCGTATGCGTACAATCGGCGTATTTGCATTCTTTAGATAATAAAGTTATCTGATCGAACAATTCATCTATCCCCTTACTGACATCTGTCATTCCTACTTGGCGCATTCCTGGATTATCTATCACGATGCCCCCATTTTCCAAGAAATACATTTGTCTACCAGTGGTAATATGCTTTCCTCTATTAGAGTACAAACTAATATCTTCCGTTTTTATCAAATCCTTACCAAGTAATTTATTTATCACCGATGATTTTCCCACACCAGACGACCCAACGAAACAGTATGTTTTTTCTTTTTCTATATACTTTTTTAATTCGTCTAATCCCGAATCATTTACTGTGCTTGTGGTGATAACATCGACATTTAAAAATCTCTTTTTAATTTGCTCTAATATGACTTCTAGCTCCTCTTTTGAAATTAGATCCGTTTTATTTAATATAATCGCAGGTTTTATTCCTCCGTCACTAGCTATAGCGAAATATCTTTCAAATCTATTTAGGTTGTAGTCTCTACCAACCGCTTCTACTACAAAAACAACATCGATATTCGTGGCTATAATTTGGATTTCATTTTTATTGCTATATTTTCTTTTTATTATCGTTCTCCTCGGTAATACGCTACGGATTACTACTCGCTCTTCATCTGCTTTACTAACTGCAACCCAGTCTCCTATGGCAGGATAGTCTTCTCTTGATAGAGCATTAAACATTTGTTTTCCTGTTATTTTAGCTAAATATTCATTACTTTCGTTTTTAACTTTATATAACCCCTTATATTCAGCGATAACGCGTACAACTAAAAAGCTATCCAATCCTAACTTTTTACGATTAGATTCAAAAAATACGTTGTAACCTAAATCTTCAATTTTCATTTTCGTTTAGTTTATAAAATCATAACAAAAAATTACCTTAATTAAAAGGTAATTTTATGAAGTTTTGGAATAAAAAATGGATTAAAGACTAATCTAAAAGAAAAAGACACCAATGGTGATCTTTTGTTCTGGTAATATAACATCCGGGCCAACGGCATATATTGTATAAGCTCAAAAAAATAATATGACAGCCTTTTTAGACAATTTAATTGCATCATTAATGTCCCCTACGGGTTTTGTTATATCATTTTTTTCCGTAATATTTATTGAAGACGTAACTTTAAAAAACATTGTCAAAGATACAGAAAAAACAGATTTAGAAGAAGGTACAATATCCAGAAAGAAAATCCACGTAAGAGAAGTGTCGAAAAATGATGGTGCTGTAACTATCAACATTAGAAAAAAATAAAAGATTAATAACCCTCTATGCGTTCTATACATTAGGGTAACAAAAATATGGAAAATAAACTTTCAAAAGGAGTTAATAATCCTCCGAAACCCGTTTCTAGTGATCCCTCAATATTCCATGGTAAAAAAGAAATTAGCCGATCGGATTTTAGGAAAGCTTTAAAAATAAACTACCAAGGATCGGGAATGAACGTTTCTGAAAGGATTAAGATAGAAAAAAAAGATTTCCCTTCATTTTATGGTAGAAATATCTCTAAAAGCAGTTTACAGGCGGGCATACATCGACTTAATCAAAAAATGCTTAGCACCAAGGATCCTGCCGAGCATATTAAGATAAGAAAAGAAATAGATTATCTTAAAAGAATAGGCCGATTGTAATATACTCACCCCAGCATCGGCATCATATGTGTAGAGCATAGATAAGCAGTAGGGTCGAATTTATGCTAATACCGAACAAATTAAAATTTCACTAATAAATTATTCACAGCATATATAATTAGTGAAAAAACATATGAACTCAAAATTTGAAACATTAGCAAAAATAGGAATTTTAGGTATTTGTTTAAGTATGGGAAGTTTGTTTTTAATAGGAATCGCCAACGCCGAAGCAGGACCGACCTATCCAAATCCTAACTACACAAACTATGCGACTTTCCTACAATACCAAAGATCCCTATCCAGCCACAACAACTACAACAACGGGTACAACAACAACTACAACAACGGGTACAACAACAACTACAACAACGGGTACAACAACAACTACAACAACGGGTACAACAACAACTACAACAACGGGTACAACAACCAAAACCATAACAAACCAACCATACAAAACTATCCGACCTATCCAAATCCTAACTACACAAACTATGCGACTTTCCTACAATACCAAAATAGAAACCGTTAAGAATGAAATTCGTATCGAATTGATTTCGCGTTATTAAAAAGCCACCTCAATTGAAAGGTGGCTTTTAACGATGCTAAAGTGGCCATTTAACGGGGAGCCAACCGCTAAAGTTATAATCCCCAAACAATACATCTGTGATACCATCCCCTTCGCTTCCCGGTAACCAAGCTGCCACTACTCCATCCCAGTCACTTATATATTTTTTAATATCCAAGGGTCTGCCAGAGACAATTATTACTATTAATTTTTTACTCTTTGCTTTAACTTTTTGTATAGTTTCCAGGTCTTCGGCACTTATGTTTGGGTTAGCATTATCTCCCCATCCCTCAGCATAAGGTTTTTCGCCGACAACGACAATCCCAATATCTGCTAAATTATCCTCAACAGAAAAATCTCCTTGTTTACTATATTCAACTACTGTATTTTTTAAAACTGCATTTTTTATTGCCTGGAGTACAGTAGTACCAGAAACACCATCATTACCATCTATGCCCTGCCACTCTGTAGTCCACCCTCCTGCCTGACGGCCCAAATTATTCGCTGATGAGCCCGCGACTATAATTTTATTTAATGATTTAGACAGTGGCAATACAGAATTTTTATTTTTCAGCAATACTTGAGATTTACGGACTGCTTCTCTTGCGATTTTTCTGTGATCATCATTTCCTACAACAGACAATCCTTCTTGTACAGCTTCTGGTCGGTCAAATAGCCCCGTTTCAAATTTTACTGTTAAAATCCTTTTTACTGCGTCATTCAATCGATCCTTTGATATATCTTTATTTGCTAACGCTTTTTGCATGTTAGACATAAAATCTTTGTATTCGAACGGGGTCATTACCATATCCACACCAGCATTAATGGAATTCACCAGCGATTCATATCGGGTAGGAGCCACTTGATATACACCGTACCAATCTGAAACCACAAATCCGGAAAAACCCAATTCTTTTTTTAATACATCTGTTAAAAGGTATTTGTTATCGGTATTCATTTTTTCATTCCATGTAGCCGTACTAACCATAACAACCTGCACTCCGTTTGTTACCGCTTTTTGAAAAGGAACTAAATGTGTTTGGCGTAATGATTTCTCATCCAAAGAAATATTTCCTTCTTCTATTTTAAAATCTTTATTACGAGCAGTTCCGTATTCCATAGATCCTCCGCCAATAAAATGTTTAGCAGTAGCTAATACATTAAAATATTTCTTTGAGGAGTCTTGGGTTCCCTGCAAATATGCAACCCCCAATTTTGCGACATTTGCAGTGTCTGATCCAAATGTCTCATAAGTTTTACCCCAGCGGATATCTTGAACAACATCGAGATTAGGAGAAAAACTCCAGTAGATTCCAACAGCAGTCATCTCTTGCGCGGTTGCAGATGCCACGCGTCTCACTAAATCAGCATCGTGGCTTGCGCCTAAGCCGATAGCATGAGGGAAAACAGTAGCTCCCAATACATTAGCGTTGCCATGAACAGCATCTATGCCATACAACAAGGGTATCTTCAAACAGGTATTTTTAGTTGCGTTCTGAAAACTATTTATCATTTGAAGCCATGCTAATGGAGTTTCTTGTTTTGGTCCTGCTCCTCCTCCACTTAATAGCGCTCCTAGATTATATTTACTGATCTCATCGAGATCGTGAATACTATTTTTTTCAATTAATGCCATTTGGCCAATTTTTTCCCACTCCGTCATTCTGCCCATTAAATCGCTTACTCTTTCTCCTACAGACAAATCTTGGTCTAAATACGGTGCTTTTTCTTGCCTACATCTTTCAGACGAAGTATCAGTAATTGGCGTTACGTTTTTATACATAAAAAAGCTTATTCCTAGAAATGAAATAAAAACGGTTGCTAAAATAAACCAAAAAATGATTTTTTTATATTTTTTAATATAATTAAAAATATTTTTCATTATGTTTTGATTAATTATTTATATTACCAAAAATACACCTCAATTGAAATAAGTGAAATGATCGATAATATAGATTAAGGCTGAAATAATTCCTCCGGCATAAATTTTACCGAAGAAACCCCAATAAATTGTCTGGCGGTAGCCTCGATTTGAAACCAGAGAATCCCAGCCCTACACGCACCTCCTCCGGTTTTATTATTAGGATCATTAAAAGTGAGTGTCAAAACACTACCGTTTAACGATGCTGCAATTAATTTTAAACCCTGTAATGGATACTCCGTAGTAATACCCTGAGCTTTTTCTGCGGTGGTAATTTTTCCTGAAATAAGAAGATTTATAGTGTCTTGGATAGGGGTGTTTGTTATTGGTATTTGTCGGTCCACTGCCACTAAGCCGTTTCTGCTACAAAGAATGTTTCCTGTGTCGTCTTTATCCAAATTAGAATTATAATAATACAGTGTTACTGATCTAAATTGTACGGGAACTTTTTGTACAACCATACTCTTAACTATAAGAACGCCGTCTACCACCCAACCCACGGTGACAGCTCTGTCCCCATTCCCAAGCGCTATTTGCTGACAAGGCTGAGAAATCGTACCGATTTTACAAACACTATCCTCACTAAATTTAATTTCTGTGCTCAAGGCGGGAGACCCAGGCTTTTCATATACTAAATACCAAACTCCTGGTTTTAATCCCGGATTATCTTTTACAAGATTCCCAGTTTCAGAAAAGTTAGTTTGTTCTTTTGTTGCGTTTAAGTTAACGGGTATCCTAATTTCTTTTGCGTTTTCAGGAAGCCCAGAAGGGTTATCTTTCTCTAAAACAAGTGTTCCCTTCTGATTTTTACTGACCGAAAAAATTAACACGCTTTCAAATGGAACAAAATTTTCTGTCATCCAGTCTGCTTGTGCTTGAGCAAAAGTTTGTTTGATAATATTTCCATTTTCATCAAGCAACTTCACTGGAAATGTTGCTTCGAAAAACCAACTTCCTTTTGCTTGACCCTTTATCACAAAAGGACTTTGTATATCCTGATTTGGCTGCGGGCTATCAACCCTGATAAGTACGTTATCTGTCGGAGGTACAAGTGCAGGATTTTTAATTGAATAGTAATAGATAACACCACAAGCGATAGCGCCTGCGATGAACAAGAGTACTATAATAGAAAGCATTACTGAATAAGCTGATCCTTTTTCAAAATTTATCTTCATATACTTAAATTAATTTTATTATTCATCTTATATCTAGCCGTTTTATACCGTAATTTATTACACGGGGATATAATAAAAAACCACCTCGATTAAAAGGTGGCTTTATCCTTATTTTTGTCTTAACAGTCCTAAGTCTAGAATAAAATCGACTTTTATTTTTTCGACAAAGTCCTGTACGTGACTCACTAATATCATTGCACCATCAAATTCATTAATGGCTTTTGCAATTACAGGAATATGACGAAAATTAATATGATTTGTGGGTTCATCTAAAATAAGCAAACCCGGTTTCTCTAGTGCTATCGTGGCAAAAGCAACCAAGCCTTTTTGGCCTTCAGAAAGCGAACCGATTTTAGCCTTTAATATTTCTGCGTCTATGAGAAATCCTGCGGCATGAGTTCTCAAGCTGTGTTCTGTTCCGTCGCTTCCCATTGCTTTTGAAAGCGTTTGATACACGGTTGCATTGAAATCCAAGGTTGAAAAATCCTGCCTGTAATATCCGATTTTAACACCCTCTTTTACATGCTCACCCTTCGCACATCCTGAAGCCAACTTTTCCAGAAGTGTGGTTTTACCAATTCCGTTGGGCCCCAAAAGAAGTAATCTTTCGTGTTTGTTTAGGGTTACATTAACTTTTTTATTAATAAATTTATGATTTACCGCAATGGCGACAGAGTCTAATTGCAAGATTACACCTCCAATATCCTTTTGAGCGGGAATAGTAAAATCTCTTATTGTTTTGTCCTCTCTTCTTAATTCAACTGCCTCACTTTCCAGCTCTTCAATCTTTTTTTTCATTTTTGAAGAAACGTCTCTTAAATGCCCTCCTTTCTGGGCAAAGAAGTTCGCCTGTTCTTTCCTGTGGGAAATATCTTTTTGCAACCTAGCATTTTTCATACGCTCTCTTTCTAGCCTCATTTTAATCTCTTCAACAACGGTGAAATAGTCTCCATTATATTGCTCAACTTTTTTTGAAAATATATCAAGATATAACACGCCCTGCGTAAAAGTATTTAAAAAATCTGCGTCGTGTGAAATTACAATACAAGTTTTCGGATACTCAATAATAAATTTTGTTAAATGTTCAATACCGGCTTTGTCTAAATTATTTGTCGGCTCGTCTAGCAAAAGTAAATCTGGGTCTTGTATTAGGGCCGATGCCAAAAGAACTCTTGCCTGCTGGCCCCCTGAAAGACTTCCTACTTTTCTATCATGAGGCATAGAAAGGTTCACTATTTCTAAAACATCATCAATTTTTTTATCAATGTCATATATTGGAATTATTTTTTCCTGCGAGGCGGGATTCCGCAAAGCGGTGTCAAAAAATTCTTTTATAGTTAAATCCCAATCATCGCGCGCAATTACTTGTTTAGATGTAGCAATCGTCAAATCTTTATTCGCGCTGACCGTGCCGACTTCGGGTTTCGATTCTCCGGTTATTAATTGAAAAATTGTGCTTTTACCAGCTCCATTTTGACCCATCAATGTAATTTTTGAACCTCTGCGCACAGAAAAACTAGCCTCATTCAAAATCGGCTTATTGGCCCCCCATTCAAAGGAAACTTTGTTAAATTTTAATATAATTTCATCTCCTGACAT
>Ga0247841_10003399_pt1 | contig 29611 bp, 37 predicted proteins | sample LaCruzMarch2015__2_FD_192410 | JGI IMG/M metagenome (GOLD analysis project Ga0247841, IMG submission 192410) | Freshwater microbial communities from meromictic Lake La Cruz, Castile-La Mancha, Spain - LaCruzMarch2015_18m | ecosystem: Environmental > Aquatic > Freshwater > Lake | place: Spain... | reverse complement strand
CTGTCCGCGCTTGCTTGTCTTCCCGCGATAGGCGAGTTAGAATAAGGCTGTCTGCTTTTTCTTGCTTCAACAACTTTCAAAATAATATCTTCTCTCACCGGGCTCTCAAAAACTTTTGGAAGATTCATTTCTCCAGTCTTTTTTCCGTCGATAGAATAAACATTTGCTTTCATTTTATGCTACCTCAATCAAATCAAATTTAGTTTTTTCTGAAGCTTTATTTTTTCTTCTTCCGACGGTAATCAGCAACTGTCTTTTCGGCGTTCCGCAAACACTTCCCTTAACTAAAATATAATCGGTTCTCACATTTCCAAAATGTTTTATATTTGTAGGATTATTTTCGCTCGAATTTATCACATCGATTATTTTATTATTATAAATTATTCTCGGAAACATTCCAACCTGTCCGGCAAGTTTTGCATTTATAGCAACGTAATTTGGATGCCAAGGTCCCAAACTTCCCGGTCTTCTCTGTCCCTTTTCAGATTTATGTGACTTCAAAGAAATTCCATATCTTTTTACTGGTCCACACAACCCGTATCCTTTAGTCAATCCCCGTATATCGACGGTCTCCATCTTATCAAAGAAATTTCCGACAGACAATTCTTTTCCCAAATTATTTTTCGCAAATTCAAGTTGCTGTTCTTTTGTTCCGCCGATTCCAATCTCAATCATATCCGGAGTTTTTTTAATTCCCGTTTCCTTCGCAACAGAATAAGCAATCACTCTCACGTCATCATACTCTTTTTTTACATCCTCAATTTTTTTGAATTTTTTTGGCATCTTAACAACTCTTTTTATTTCTTTGTCAAGTTTTTCATTGACAACCTCGTCGACAACCTGTCCATCTTTGTAAAATCTTATTGAGAAAATTTTCATGTGCGGGCAGGAAATAATTGTAACTGGAATTGCAATTCTTTTATTTAATGTCATTGAGTTTGGCGTTGAATCCTTGACAATCGCGGTTTTCATTCCGACTTTATATCCTATAAATCCCAAAACTTTTGAATTTTTTGACGTCGGCAATGCAATCGCTTTCCAGTTAACACTATGTAAAAATTTATCTGCCCTTTTTTTGGGCCAGAATTGCATCGATCCGTATGTTGGCGCAGTTCGTTTTGTCATGTTATTTTATCAAGAAAACTATGTTTTCTTGTTCTAAGGCATTCCTTAGGGTACAAGATAGAATTTTACCGCTATCTTATCAATAAATCCCTCACAAAATCAGCGTTTATAAACCTTTTTGCTCGAGGGAAAATTTTTTGTTTAAAATTTTAATAAATATTATTTATTAAATAATCTAAGATAAAATATCATATCTCTCTATCTGTAATAACTTTGAAGAAGTAACAAAAAAGAAAGATTTATAAAACTCTTCCCCATACTAAAAACATGGAAACAAAACAATTAGGAAATGGAAATGGGAAACTTGTCGGTAATGAAATTCATGTTCCCCACTTAGGCGAAATCTTAGCTTTTGATTTGCCGATTGCCGAGAGGGATTATTTTAATAATGCAATGGGTGCAATAGACAGAAAAAAATTATTAAGGCCAACGACCGCTCAAATTTTTTCTTTAATTGACTTGGCGTGGGGGAATCTTGAAGAGGGAACTTGCGACGGAATTATTGCTAAAATGCTAGAAGACTCTATTTTTACTTCAACAGAGAATTTATGGGGTAAAGACAATGTTATTGTTTATGATAATCCCAATGGAAAAATGCCATCTGATAGAAAATCTTTGATAAAACTGCATAAAAATGGCGATAAACGAGTTAGAGTTGTTCCTTATGGATTTAAAACAGAAATCCAATCTGTTTCAGACTTTGTAAAAAATCCTTTTGTTATCGCGCATTGCGGAGGGAATAAGGATTTTACAGAAGACCTTGTTGCCAGAATAGCAGAAAATATAGGTAATCCGGGTGTTACCGATTACTATCATCCTGTTCATATGTATACCAGCATAGGTTCTCCTTTCAGTTTTGATAAACGCGTCGTTAGACAATTGAGATTAATGGGCAACCAAGGTGATGGTTGGAGCAATGCATACACGGGAGTTCGTGTTGTGAGCGACTCGCAGGTCGCGAGGCACGAAGAAAAGTAAACACAATTTAATTCTTACGCCTCAAAATTCATCTCAGTTATAGTCGGCTTTTTATCCGCTTCAACGTTTCGAATTATCTTGCCCTTTCGTTTTGTCAGAAGTCTAAGCTTCGCAAAATCATCAATTCCCTTCGGCATAACCAAGTCCGTTATCTGAAACTCATGCTTTACGAAAATCTTTTTCGCATCTTCAACATCCCAAAAAAACATCTCCTTAACCTTCTTTTCGTTCGCGAGCGACGTTTTCAAAACGCAAAATTTATCGTCAATTTTTGCGTCGTCGCCTTTTCCAGGCTTTGGAAGTTTTTTCTTTATCTTCAAAGAAAAGCCCTCACCTTCAATATCCAAAAGCGAGGCATAAGAACTGCCGACGAGTTCATTCAATTTATCTCCCGCGATTTCCTGTTCATCAATATTGTTCTCATAATATAATCCTCCGCTTTTCGTTTCAGAGTTTCCTTTAATATTATTTTTTTTCATCAAACCAGAAATATCTTGCTTGCTCAAAACTTTTCCAGAAACTTTTGCGGATTTTCCAAGTTCGCAAATTAAACTCACGAAATCATTAGAGTATTCAAAAGTTCCAGAAACAGAAAGCTCTTCTTTTCCCCTCATAAATTTTACCGCTGCCCTATTTTTATAAGAACCCTTGCCAAATCTCACGAATTGATTATGAACCGATTCATCACTTTTTTCAGTAAAAATTTTTTTTATAAAACAATCCATGATAGCTCTTGCAATTTTTAATTTATAAATCTTTCAGTTGTGTCGAGAAGAAAATGTTTATATACAATAAATCGCTATAAATATATGGAAGAAAGAAAATATCGTAACATCATTATAATAAGTTTAATTGTAATTCTCGGAATTCTGGCATATCTTCTCATAAAGCCCCTATTCGTCGCCATTTTGTGGGGATTTGTTTTGGCCTACATTTTTTATCCGCTATACAAACTAATTTTAAAAGCAGTTAAACTCAGAGATATCGCCGCGGCAATAACTTGCATTCTTTTAATTCTTCTCGTAGGTATTCCTTTCTGGTTTTTAACCCCTAGACTTTTTAACGAGGTATTCAACATATATCTGTATGTTCAAGACATTGATATAGTAAACTTTTTCAAAACAAATCTTCCTAACTTTTTTGCATCAGATGAATTTGCTAAAAATGCCGCATTCGCATTAGATGCATTTATAACAAAATCTCTTAACTCTGTTTTGAATTACATAAGTGACTTTATTATTCGAATACCTTATATGCTATTGGAGATTGCTGTTGCCGTCGTGACATTTTATTTTGCAATACGCGACGCGCATTTAATTAAAGAGTATATGAAAAGTATCTCTCCATTTAACGTGGAATTAGAAAAAAGATTTATGCAAAATTCTCTTGACGTAACAAATTCAGTAATTTTCGGGCAGGTAATAATCGGTTTCGTTCAAGGAGTTCTTGCGGGAATTAGCTTCTACATATTTGGGGTTCCAGATGCTCTCGTATTAACAATACTCGCCATCATTTTGGGAGTCATGCCTATAGTCGGCCCAACGGCCATACAAGTTCCAATAATAATTTACTTCTTCATCTCGGGAAATACTTTTTCTGCAATCGGCATGTTAATTTATTATGCAATAACAAATGGCCTGGAAGTAGTAATTAGAACCATGTACATTGCAAAGAAAACAAAACTTTCAACTTACCTTGCATTCGTAGGAACTCTTGGAGGCGTATTTGTATTCGGTGCATTGGGATTAATCATCGGCCCTCTGATAATTGCGTATCTGATTATCTTGTTAGAACTTTATCGAAATAAGAAATTTTCGAGCATATTCAGTCTTGATTTAGAGAAAAAAGAGATGCCATGAAACTAAAAGTAAAAACAATGAACTGGTCTGCCGGACGGCCGGTGTCAGTAATTCATAGAGCCGCAGCAGAACGTTTAGGTCTTACCACAAACGATCGAATAGAACTTTCTTACAACTCCTCAAAAATTTCTTCAGTTATCGATATTGCCGATAAGCTTTTAGAAAAGGATGAAATAATAATTTCCACAGAAATTACCGAAATAATAAAATTAAAGGAAGGTTCATTCGTAGAAGTTTCTTATGCACATAAACCTTTCAGCAATAAACTAATAAAAAGAAAACTCGACGGAGAAAAATTATCAAAAGAAGAATACAAACAAATAATTTCGGATATTGTAAATAATTCTCTGACCGAAGTTGAGCTCGCATTCTTTGTTACAGCCGTCTATAAATCAAAACTTTCTTTTGATGAAATTATTTATCTAATAGATGCAATAACTTCTACGGGGGATCAATTACATTTTAAAGAAAAAATAGTTGCAGACAAACATTGCATTGGTGGAATCGCGGGTAATAGAACAACCCCCTTGGTCGTTTCAATATGTTCTGCCTCCGGAATAATCATGCCAAAAACTTCTTCGCGTGCGATTACTAGCGCAGCTGGAACTGCTGACACGATAGAAATTCTCGCCAAAGTTTCGTTCAAAGCGAATGAGGCAGAAAAAATTATCAACAAAGTTGGCGCGTGCATGATTTGGGGCGGCTCACTAAACTTAGCTCCCGCCGACGATAAACTGATAAAAGTTGAAAGGCTGCTGAACTTGGATCCAGAATCTCAACTGCTCGCTTCAATAATGTCAAAAAAAATTGCCATGGGCAGCAAATATATTCTTATAGATATTCCTTACGGAAGTTCTGCAAAAGTAAAGACTCTTCAAAAAGCAAAAGAGCTCTCAGTCAAATTTAACAAAATAGCAAAAAGGTTTAATCTTAAACTGGAAACTGTTGCAACTGACGGAAGTCAGCCAATAGGGAACGGCGTCGGACCAGTTCTAGAAATGATTGATATTCTAAAAATTTTGAGAAGAAAAGAAGACGCTCCAAAAGATTTAGAAGATAAGGCAATTTTTCTTTCCGGAAAAATTTTAGAAATGACTGGAAAGTCAAAGAAAGGTGGGGGTGAATTATTAGCAAAAGAAATTCTTGACTCCGGAAAGGCCTATAATAAATTTAAAGAAATAATTGAAGCTCAAGACGGAAAAATAAGAGAGCTTTCTCCAGGACCTCTGAGAAAAGATATACTTTCGAAAAAATCTGGAAAAATTATTTTCATTGACAACAAATTAACAAATTCTCTGGCCCGTTATGCCGGTTGTCCCGCAGACGAATCCTCCGGTGTTTATCTTTATAAAAAAGTAAATGATAAAGTTTCGAAGGGAGAAAAAGTTCTGACTGTTTATGCCGAAACAGACAACAAAATAAAAGAAGCTCTGGATTTTTTTGAAAAGTTTCCTTGCTTTGAAGTTAAATAGATTTTTTCAGTCCCCTAATTTTTTTAATCGTTGCAATCGCTCCAAACTTTTTCAGCTCTTTTTCTGAAGTAAATCCCGTCGTAACACCAATAAAATCAATTCCCGCTCTTCTTGCCGCAATTCCGTCGTAAATAGAATCTCCGACAACCAAACAGTTTTCTTTTTTTATTTTCATTTTTTTCGCTGCCATCAACAATTGTTCCGGATTTGGCTTACCATTTTTTACGTCATTTATCGTTACAATCTCATCAAACAAATCCAAAAAACTTTTTTTAACCGAATGTGTCAGTGTAACATATGAAGAACCCGTAGCAATAGCCAGTTTATATTTTGATTTCAAAGATTTAAGAGTTTCAGAAACTCCTGAGAAGACTATATTTCTCTTTCCCAAGATTCTGAAATAATGGAATCGTCTTTCTTCACGCAGATCAGCAACATTGTCCTTTAATTTATACTTTTTCTTAAAATATTCGAGTATTTTTGCCGTCGACATACCCATCATTTCTTTTAATTTTTTTTCAGAGACTTTTATTTTTCTTTCTGCGAGCAGTTCTTGAAATGCTCTAAGATGGTAAGGCATAGAATCAATTAGCGTTCCATCCAAATCAAAAATTATTGCTTGGTATTTTTTCATAGTTCAAAAATTGCTGTAGGCTTGTCTCTTTCCGAAACACCCAAATTAAATTTTAAATCATATCTTTCTTTTGTTATGTACTTGAATGTTTGAACCGCTTTTTCTGGAGTGTTATTATTCTGACTCAGGTGACATAATAAAATATTTTTCAGTTTTGGTGTTCCATTTTCCAAAATTCCCAATGCTGTTTGCAAATTCGATAAGTGTCCTTCATTACCTCTTATCCATTTTCTAAGAAAAAACGGATACGGCCCAGTGTCAAGCATTTCCTCGTCGTAATTTGACTCAATGCATAAAAAATCACACTCTCTTACATTTTTAGATATATTTTCGCAAAAATATCCCGCGTCCGTTATTATCGAAATCTTTTTTCCGTTAATCAAATTATAACTTACCGGCTCCGCCGCTTTATGTGATTTTGAAAATGCTTCAACCGTAACTTTTCCAAATTTTAACCGATGATCGTTTTTTATTGATTTTATGTTTTCGCAGAATCTTAAATTTGAATCTTCAATAGTTTTTCTCGTCGCGAAAACCGGAACTTCAAATTTTCTTGAAAAAACGTCAACCCCTTTTATATGGTCCGTGTGTTCATGCGTTATAAACACAGCCTTGACTTTTCTTACATCCTCGCCAATCATTTCAAGTCTTTCAACAATTTGTTTGGCGCTTATTCCCGCGTCGATTAAAACCGCGCAATTTTCGTTTTCAACATAAAAACAATTCCCCGAACTTCCCGAAGATAAAACAGATATTTTCATTTTCACCTCAAATTTTAGCTTATATTTATCAAATTATTATTCTTTTAAATACTGTTGCATTAGAGAAGTTTGAATTATTCACTTTTGAAAATTTGCGAGTGCTATAAAACGCAAATTTTGGCCGTTCAAACTTCTTCCATCAAGAACTTCTGTTCTTGAGTGCGCTCAAGAATTCACTTCCATTAAAAATCAGAATTCTTGACGTTTGAGAACTTTGCAAAATTACCAAAGTTCTCAATAAATTATAGCTTTAATCCCCAAGAAGCATATACTTGCGCTCTAAGTTCACAAAACATTCTTATGTATAATTCTTTTAATTGTAACAAAAAGATAAATCGGCATCGCCCATACTGTTTCCCCAATTCGTGCATCTTATCACAATCTCCGCGATATATATGATATAGCTCATGTCTTATTACGTCCGTATTGCACGGTAAACCTAACTCTAAGGTATATCTTTTCTCTTCAGAATCATAATTTCTACCCGACTTTCCCCAAGGAATAAATGGCGGGTCCGGATTTATAGACGTCTCAATATTTGAAGTATCTACTCCGAGTTTAAGCGCTTCTTCTTCCAATGTAATTCTTGTTCTTTTCTCGTCTAGCTTTTCCATTTTATATAAAAATATTTCTTTGGGGTAATTTCCTAAAGAACATGTCTTTCCAGATCATAATTCGGCAACAATAAATCTTTTTTTCCAATAACTGGCTGTGCAATTTCATATTTTTCTAATTGCCAATCGATTCCCAAATTAGGATCATTCCAAGCAATCCCCCTTTCCGAACCGGGTTCATAAAAATTTGTAACCATATAATTAAAGGTCGTATTGTTGTCAACTGATAAAAATCCATGCGCCAATCCAGCAGGAATCCAAATCATTTTTTTATTCTCTCTGGATAGTTCAACAGAAGTCCATCGTCCTCGCGTCGGTGAATCTTTTCTGATGTCAACTACAACATCTAATGCTTTTCCGGAATCAACCCTGCAAAGTTTTCCCTGAGTATAAGGATGTTTCTGAAAATGCAATCCCCGAAGAACTCCTCTGTGAGAAATTGATTGATTGCTTTGTACAAAATCTTCCCATATTCCAATCTCTTCTAAATCTCTACTATGATACGTTTCAAAAAAACACCCTCGCTCATCAGAACGAACTTCCGGAGTTATCACCAAAACTCCCTCGAGCGCAGTTTTTTCATGATTAAAATTCATTTTGTTATTCAAAAAATTTAGTTTATTAAGATTTATATTCTTGATAGGAATACTTAAAAATGATTGCTTTTTTGTCTTTGTATGCCCACATGGCCCAATGGTACGGCGCCAGCCTTGAGACAACAAAATTTTAAACAAGCAAGCTGGTTTCCTTACGGATTTCCCGGTTCGATTCCGGGTGTGGGCGTTTCAATTGATTGAAAATCAATTTTTTCATCGAATCGAAACGGGTTCCCGGTTCGATTACTTAAATTCAAACCTGAATTCTAAGTCACCAAAAATTCATCAGAATTTTTTAGTGCCGGGTGTGGGCTTCTAAAAACTCATTAATCACTTTAAGAATTATTTAATCTGACTAGCACTTCAAAGACCATTTGAAACCTATAGAATTCAGTTTTTCAATTCTTTCTGGGGAAAGTCTTTTTTTATTATACTCAACTCTTTGACGATTTGCCCAACTTCCTACATTATTCTCTAATTTATTTTTTGATCTATTAGAAGGTTCACGCTTATGATGGTTTTTAAATTCTTTATAATCATTTAACGACTTTTCCCATTGTTCTACACTTACATCCCATATGAAACCTATTGATTTTAGTTTATCAATACGATTTTGAGGTGTAGCTCGTTTCTTTCTTCCATATCCCATTCTTTGAGCTACAGCCCAATGAGCAAGAAATCTTTCAAATTCATCTTTTGAACTATTGGATGGTTCTCTCCCATGCTTCTTCTTAAATGTCTGATAATCTTCAAAAGTCTGTTCCCAATTATCACTTTTTTGATCCCAAACAAATTCAATCGAATTCAGTTTATCTATTCTATCCTTTAATAACTTATTTTTCTTATATGATTTTCTTTGTCTTGTAACCCATACAGCAATATCTCTTTCAAATTTATCTTTCGCTGTATGTAATGGTTCTCTATTCCATTCAGTTCTGAACTTTTTATAATCGTTAAAAGTCTGCTCCCACCAATCTGCTTTTTGATCCCACACAATGCCGATCGAATTTAATTTATCTATCCGATCTTGTGGAAGGTTTTTCTTATTGTAAATTATTTTTTGTCTTGTTATCCATTTTCCTATTTCACTCTCTTCTTTATTTTTTGCCTTATTTGAAGGTTCACGATTATTCTTTTCTTTAAATGATTTATATTCATTAAAACTATGCCCCCACCTATCTTCTTTAATAGACCAACTAAATCCAATTGATTTTAACTTGTCTATTCTATATTGAATAAGATTATTTCTCCCACATACTCTTTGACCCACAGCCCAAGTTCCGATAGATTTTTCTGTTTTATCTTTTGAGCTATTTGAAGGTTCACGATTATTCTTTTCTTTAAACAACTTATATTTGTTAAACTCATTATTCCATTGGTCACTTTTTCTATCCCAAGAAAAGCCGATGGAATTTAACTTGTCAATCCTATCTTTTGAAATCTTATTTGCTTTGTATCTTTCTCTTTGATCTCCAGCCCACACGGATAAGTCTCTTTCTAATCCTTTAGCGGTTTTAAATACCGGTTCACAATCATGGTCTTGTTTGAATTTTTTGTAATCATTAAATGACTGTTCCCATTTATTTTCAATAATATGCCAAATAAAACCTATAGAGTTCAATTTGTTTAATTTTTCTGGAGAAAGTTTGCCATTTTTTCTGTTGGTTCTTTGACTGCCTGCCCAGTTGGCAAGGTATAGCTCCAAGTTATCTTTAGAATTCACAACTGGCTCTCTATTATTTTTATTCCTAAATAATTTATAATCCTCAAATACTTTGTCCCATTTGTTTAAGACTATCCCCCAATTAAATCCTATTGAAGTTAATTTATCAAATCTTTCTCTGGAGAGTTTATTACTATTATGCCAAGATCTTTGTGTTCCAACCCAATAAGATAATTTATTTTCAAATTCATTTTTTGATTCTCTTGTAGGTTCCCTCCCAAATTTCTCCTTAAACGCTTTATACTCCCCAAACCTTTCATCCCAAGATTGTCCGACGATATCCAGAGTTTTAATACCTATTTGCTCAACAAATTCAATAAGGTCTATATTTTTTGGCAAGATACTATCTGAAATATCGAAGATATTTCCCAAGTCCGCCTTCAAGGCTCTTTCTTCTGCTTGGTCTCTCGCTAAAAGACTACCGAATTTCTTTTTACCTTTTAGTTCTTGAAGTTTTTCAATAACGTGACTTAGACGCGTGTCTTGGTCTTTCATCGCTTCTACGACGTCCCAGACTTGCTTAAACGCAGATTTCTCGATTATGTTCTCTGTGTTCGTTTCATCTTTGATAAATACGGGGATAATGATATAGCCGTATTTTGTTGGCTTCTTTCTAATTGCTCTTCCGACTGCTTGTACAATATCTATAAGATTCTGTTTTGGATCAACAAAATAAACTCCGTCGATTGCAGGAACATCGACTCCCTCGGTTAAACAGCGCGCGTTTGTTACCAACGATTTCTTTTGTGTAATAAATTCAGAGAGAATTTTACTTCGCTGGTACGTTGGATATTTTCCCTCTATGTGATATGTTTTGACATCTTCCACTTCTTTTTTATTATTTTTCAAAAGTTCAATTGTTTTTTCAACAACTGTCTGGAATTCTTTTGCACTACTTATTCGCGAGTGAAAAGAAATAACATGATTTGTCTCATCGAGCGATTTAAGTAAAGCCCAGACTTTTGCGAGTTCATCCGCAGTTATTTCTTTTCCGAGTACATTAAGCCAGTATCTTCTGTCAATCAACTCTTTTATGTTGTCATTTTATACTATTATTACTTTAATTTTATAATCGCTTAATAAGTTAAGTTTAATTGCCTCTCCGAATTTAATCTCATGAAATACTTTCCCATATATTGCAGTATCGTCCATTGAACAAAGCAAAATATCTTCTTCTTTTGCACGAATTCTTAAATGTGGTGCATACAATTTTGGCGTAGCAGTCATAAATAGCTTTTTTTGTATTGGAATGTTTAGTGATTTAGTAAACAGATGCTCGCTTTTGCTGGCAGTTCTATGTGCTTCATCAAACACGCCAAAGTCAAATGAGAATTCAGGCAGGGATTTTATTGCTTCAATAATTACTGGAGCACTTTGATATGTTGAAAAAATAATTTTATCTTTCTTGGTAGATTTTAAAAAGTCAGCAATTTCTTTTGGATTCGTTGTTACTGGTACGCCGAGTTCAGTAACATCCATAATTGCTTCATCTAATTCTTGAGCAGTTCTTGAAACAGATTGGTCGCTACAGACACATTTAATTGAAAAATTTAATGATTTGTGTTTCGTCCATTCTTCGAGGGTTTGCTTTAAGAGCGAGAGGCTTGGTACGTAAACAATAGTATTTTTCGGTTTCAATGCTTCTTTTATCCAGAGAGAAGTTAACGTTTTACCTGTTCCGCATGCATGAATCATCTGTCCGAGGTCGTTCTTTTTGAAATGCTTTATCGCAGAATTTATGGCTTCAATTTGATGAGGCCTAGGCGAATAAACAATCGGTTTAACAACTTGGCCTTTCAAACTGGCTTTTATATTTGAAAAATCCTCTTCAGTCAATGCTTCGAATTCATTTCTTAAAATCGACGAAAAGTTAGTTAGTGTTTGATGAGGGTGATTTACTTTACTCACATTGCTCATTAACATTGTGAAGTCAGCTTTTTCACTCGATGCCTTAAATGTACTTAACTCGGTCCAGGTTAGTTGATCCGATTGTCTAAATTTAACTTGGACTGTCCATATCTCCTCGGAATCAGTGATAGCCACGATATCTATACCATAATCTTTACTGAGTCTGAGATTAAGTTTTTCTAAAGTTTTAGTGTCAACATCTTTGAACAATTGTATTGACTTAAAATTTTGTTTTTTATAAATAGTTTTTAGATATGTTTGACAAAATAATTCGAAAAGGTCTCCTTTTTCTTTATCGTTAACTATGTCGGATAGCTTCTGTTCAAGCTCAGAAAAATTCTTGATTTTATCTAGGAATTTTAACAAATCACCACTTGATTTCATCGATTAGATAAACAAACAGGGGTTAAAAGTTTATTGTATTTATTTATTATCAAATCTTCTTCCAAGAATCGTCATCCCATAAAAGCACAACTAATACAGCGAGAGTCTATCATCATGTCAGGATTCGCCCCGACAATTTCCATAAGAGGAAATTAAAACAAAATAAAAAATTAACCAAATAATGATGATAGACCTTCTGCAGCCGCTTCCGGTTTGATTTCTTCTTCTTTCTTCTCTTCCTTTGCAGGCGCACTCGCACCAGCCGAAGATCCAGAAGACATTGCAATGTTTCCGGCATTTGCTAGTTCAGCGTCGATGTCGACACCTTTCAAACTCGCAACCAATACCTTCACTTTGCTTTCATCAACTTCAGCACCGCTCGCTGCTATGACTTTCTTCAGCTTCTCTTCGCTGACGTCTTGTCCTAGCTTATGCAGCAATAAAGCCGCGTGTATGTATTCCATTACGCTTCTCCTTGTGATTTATTTTCTTCTTGCGAAGAATGTGATGTAATTGTCTCGAACGCTTTTTCTTCGAGAGCCGCTTTCCAAATTGAATATGTAATCGTTTCTTTCGTCGGATATCCAACATTAATCGCGAAGCCCAAAGCTTTTTTGTATTCTCCAATCAAAGAAGCCAAAACTTCCGCTTTATTTATTCTTATTCCTGCATAAATCTTATTTTCTTTTTTATCATAAGCAACCAACGACTCAAATCCAACGGTGAACGGCGCGACGCCGAGTTTATCCATAATTCCAGCAACTTTCTGATTTATTGCCTCGCCTTTTTTTACAATAGTTTTATTTTCTGAAATTTCAATTTTTCCGTCCTTAACTTTTGTTTTCAAACCAACCGAACCCAATTCACTAATCGCTGGCCCCGGAACTAAATCTGTTGGTCCAGCTTCAATAACAATATCTTCTGGCGCAATCTGTCCGGCCTTAGCTTTCGTTGCGCTCCTGCATTCAGATAAAATTCCTGAAAGTTCAAATGCATCCAGATTAGAAAATAAAACTGCACAATCGCCCTCAAACTTTCCTTTCAACTCCTGAAACTTTGTTTTGTCGACGCTGTCAAGCGCGTATGTAAATGAAGATTTTTTAGGAACTCTTATCTCTGCACTCTCTCTAACTTTTTTTCTTATCGCCTGAAATTGTTTTGAAGGCAAATCTTTAACCGAAGCAATCAAAAAAGTATTATTTTTTTTCATAAGCTCAACTAAATCTTTAACTAGGTCTTTCTTTCTTATCGAAACGTGCGTCGTGTGACTTTTAATTTTTTCTTTTGCCATTTTACAATCCTTTCGCGCTAAGAGCGTCATCTAAATTTTTGTATTCTTCTCCAGATTCAATAAACTCGGACATACTTCTTTCCCCATTAAATAAATAAGATCCTCTATCCATGTCAATAAGTCCATTATCATCAAGTCCCCATTTTATAATTATCACGCCACCCCTCATATCTCTACTATAAATTATATAACGCCGACCATCCTTTCCATCATAAAGCCCCTTAAAATTTACATCAGTTATATTATGCATACCCATATCACGAAATTTCGCAACATCTCCGACAGTTAAGTTTTCTAATTTTTCTCCAATTTTCCATTCTCTTATTTGCGGTTGTGTTATTGTTTCCATTTTAATTCTCCTTAAGTTTCAACTTTACAGGTTTAGTCATTGTGAATTTCAGTTCGATATTTTTTATGTTGTCAGTTCCACGGGCAAGAACTTTTATTACAGAATTATAAACGGCCATAACATTTTCAGCGATTTCCTCATCCTTCATGCTTTCTTTTCCAACTTTAACTTTTATGCTCGGTTCTTTATTTCTGATTTTTACCGACTTATTTATTTTTTCAACTAATTCTTTTATTGATTTCTCGTCGGGATTAGCAAGAATTCCGAGTTGTGGTGACGGCATTTTTCCAACAGGCCCTAAAACTCTACCGAAAGTTGTAGCAACGGCCGGCATAACGCTCGCCTGCGCGATGAAAAATTCATATTTCTCCGCGAGTTTCTTTACATCTTTAGCTTCTTTGTAATTGACATAATTGCTTTTCGTGATTGTATCAATCTGTGGACTAGTTGTCTCAAGAAAACCACATATTTTTTTATCAAAAATCTTAAACGGAAGAGGAACGAAAATATTTACCTGATTTTTTTTCAGGTCGTATTTTTGAAGATTTATAATTAAGTCTACCGACTGGCTAAACTTTCTTTTTTCTTCTTTTCTTAATTCAGTCAAAGCTGAAATGATTTTGTCTTTCATTTTCCGTTATATTATACACGTCCTACGGGAAGCCAAAGCCCAAGAATTTTTTATAATTCAGGTTTGTCTATGTAGTTATATTTTCAAGCACAAATTAAGGTTTATAAATTATGCGGTTCGGGAAAAATTATTTCTTAACCCGTTCTTAGAATTCTTTTACAACGACTAGATAATTGATAATTCAATGCTGATCTCACCAATCGATGATCTTCTCCATCTTCACTAACTGCGTTTCCATTCATATAAGCCTCATTACAGATTCCAGTTTCATTAATTAATCTAGCTCGGAAAACATGCGTCCTTCCAAAAGGAGCTACAGAATATTCTATAACTTCCCCGTCCCTAGTTTCAATCAGAGGATTATTTTCAACAAGTCTCCAACCCTTTATTCCGCCATAGCTACCCTGTTTTATTAAGGAAGCATTAAAAGGACTTATATCTTTCATATTCGTATGACTTAAATTTTAATTCAGTTTATATTTATTGTTGTTATCAAACATATATATTCGACTTATTCCTCGTTCGTCTCGTCCAGCTCCCCAAAATATTCTCTTCAGCATATAAAACTATTTAAGCCAGAAAAATCTCGATTAAATATGTTAAGAACGGTCTCAGACTTATTTTATTCAGCAGTTAGATTTCTCAATAGTGAAATAGATGTTCCGACGGGCAAATGGATTTATACTGGAGATTCGATTCTCGTCGAATTTGAGACTCAAGTTTCAGGAAAACCTGTTGGCGTATATCCTATCCGAACTTACTCAGAAGTTTCTGATTCGGTAAAATCAAGATTAACTCTCGACGGACTTTCAGATTGGACTTTACCAATTAATCCAAATTTATTACCTCTAGAGTTTGCAGAAAAGGTTCACTCATTATTGCATCCAGAAGAATATTCTCCGCAAGGTGAATCTCCGGTCGGATTAGCTTAATTTCATCAGAATAATTCTACTCGTTCCGTTCCAGTTCCCCAAAATATTCTTTTATTCTTTCAAGAATTTGATTACCTCTTAAAATATAATTGTCCTCTAAAAATAAAACCCTAAGCAAAGCAAACTTCTTGTCTCTCGATTTTTCTGTGGCCCAAATCAATAGTTAAAGGAATGGTTATCTCTTTTTCTTTTCCTTCGAGCTTGAATGAAATTGCAACCCGCAGATAATTCGCATTACTGCTTATCAAGAATATTTTTCTTTTCTTCAAGAGATTTCTTTTTAGCTTCAATTTCTCGCTTGTAATAATCTACTAAATGAGACAATCCATTTTCTTCAGCTTGCTTTTCTTTCTCTTCGTGAAGTTCTATCTGTTCTTCCAAAGATTCAATTCCCTTTTCCAAGCGCTTTTTTCTTTTAGTCATATTTTATTTTCTATTCTTTTAGTTTCATTCTCGAGCAGCGAAAGCAACGATTCTGCCTGCGCGATTGGAACAATATTTTTTTCTTTTTTATCATCTCTCAAAGAAGAATATATTTTATAGACTTTTTCATAATCAGCTTCAGAATTTTTTATTATCCAAGATTTAAATTCTAAATTGGAGAACTTTTCTTTTTTCATTAATTTATCGATTATAAAAATTCCCCTAAGCCTTAACATAAGAGAATAAATGACGCTATTTGGGGCAATTTCTTTACCCCCGTATAAAGAAATTTCGCTTTTGTTTATTTTTATGAGTCTTTTGGTTTCCTCAATATAATTTTTAAAATATTTTAGCTCAATTTTTTCCCGTTTTAAAATTTCAAGATAGTTTCCATTAATTATTGGCTTCGCTTCATTAATAACCGAATATAAAAGAATAGGGTTTAATTCAATTGCTTTTTTTATTTTATTTTCGGGAATAACAACTATGTCAAAGTTTTCTTTTTTCAGCTCAAATGGTTCTTTAGAAATAACAACAACATCCACATCAGATTTTTCTGTTTGCTCGTTTCTCGCATGGCTCCCATAAAGAAAAACAGCAATGATTTTATCCAAATGCGGATAAGCTAATTTTATGATTTCTTCCTTTATGCTTTTCTTAAGCCGGACTATCAAAACTTCCTCGTCAAGCCATTCTCTCGGCGCAAAAATATGCGCTCCATTTCCTATTTCAGTCACTTTCCGTATAATTTGCTCCTTATATTCTTGATGTTCCATAGTATATACATAGTATATACCGATATTTAAAGGTTTCGAATATAGGATTATTCCGTCTTTTCCAGTTCTCCAAAATATTCTTTTATTCTTTCAAGAATTTGCGGCAGAAGAAATTTTTCAATTCGCTCTTCGAAAATTTTTCCGAGCGGTTCGAATTCCGTTATTCGATAAAGATTATTTTTCTTTTCTATAATCATTAAATCCGCGAGCCGTTTAAGCTGTCTTCTTATGTTCGACTCCGCGATTCCGTTAAGTTCCAAACTATTTTCCTCGCGATATTTTTCAACCTGCGCTTTTATTTCATCGCTCGTCAATTCTTTTTTTCTTTTGCTCGCATTAATCAGAACGGCCAAAACATCGACGACGACGTCCCGCCCGTCTCCAGTCTGCAAAAGCCCCAGCGACAGACAAATTTTTCTTATGAGCTCCCTCTCGTTCGACTTGTAAGGCTTCTCATATTTTCTTAGCGTCAGCTCCGCCAAAGGCACCTCTTTAATCATATGCTTTAAAGAATACAAATCCTTTTAAATTTGTCTCTTTAGAAAATGTTATGGAATTTTATCGAGTTAGACCAAAAGAAAAACCGGACTGCATGGGAGCAGTTGCTCGCGTTGAAAGAAGTTCGATAGAGGCTTATGCTGGCTCTTTAGACAAAAAAATGAATTTAACTTTCTCGCCGTCAGGGGAATTAACCTGTGCCCAAGAATATTTTTTAACTCTTATTGATGAAAAAGAAGCAGAGGAATTAAAGAAAGATGAAGGAGGATGGAAAGCGAATCAAGCATTAGTGGGATCATGTTCTGCTACACCTTCGGCATTAGAAGGCGCAGCATTTTATCGAGGGCATTATTAACATGGAACTCCTAGCATTATTATCCAACGACGAGCAAACCTGGACGCAGGTTAACGCGCTAATCAAACACGGCGAATGGGACAAAGTAATTGTTCTTGGCGACGGCAACGCAAGAAAATTTTCTTCAGAAAAACAATTTGATTTCGTTCAGGTCGATTTAACAAAAAAAATCGTCGAGCTCAAACAAGAATTTCTTTACAAACTTAAAGATAAATTCGAAGGAATGGAAGTCGCTCTATCAATTGCAAGCGGCAACGGAAAAGAACATATGGCTTTAGTTTCCGCGTTATTATCAATTCCAATCGGAGTAAGATTCACTGCATTCACTAAAGACGGCGTCGTGTTCATGTAAAATGTCTCGAGCAGAACAAACACAAATTTTTATTGAACTAGATGAGTGGCAGCAAAAATTACTTTCACGATCAGAATTAAGATTCCTTCGATTTCCACTAAACTATTTAATTAGGGTTCCTAGAATTGGAGAAAGAATTGGTTATATCGGAAGTAACAGAACTCCACTTCAATCTGCGACGGTGCTTGACATCGCTTATCAAAAATTAGGCGATAGGGCCGGGCTGTTCGGGTTGGACGGTTTTGACTTTATGTGTGCAGAAGTAGGGGTTGATTCTCCGCCTTATACAGAAATTTGGAACAAAAGATTTCCAAAATATCCTTATGAAACTTTACCGGAAACTATTGTTTTAAAAATGGATGAACGTCTTGTAATATAAATAAACAAATAAAACTATAAAAAATGCCCATAAACACAAACCTCCACTCATATGAATCTTTACCTTTAGAAGAATTGGAGCAACGAAGAAGCAGATTTGAATTTGAAGGGTTTTCCGTCGCCGGCGACGAGGTTAAAGTAGTCAACGGCTATTTCAAAGGAGGTTATTATTTAGTCAAACCAGAAATATTAGGATATTTTACTTATCTGGACAGAATAAAAATTGGTGATGAACAACAAGTGACTTTTATCAAAGCTCTAAATGCACTAGCCGTTTCTATGGCTATTGAAAGAAAAAAACGCTCTCCAAAAGATTACGAATCTCAATATTTAACTCTGGAATTGCCAAATCTTTTCAATCAAAAATAAAATGCCCGGAAAAATAATACTCCCCGTAAACTATCCAAAACACGAAGGAAACATAATATTCTTAGCTGGTCCCGTGATGAGTGCTCCTCGATGGCAAAATGAATCCATTAAAAGAATAAAAAAATTAGATTCGGATGTCAACATTGCCTGCCCAAGTTATGAAATTGAAGACGAATATATTGGAGATAATTTTTTGGGTTTTGATGAGCTTCCACTAAATTATGATAACTGCTGGCCCGAGGTTGACTGGCAAATGCATTATCTTGAAGAAGCATTTACAAAAGGATGCTTGCTTTTTTGGCTCGCGAGAGAAATAAATCATCAATGTTCTTATCCTTACGCGCAAGGAACAAGATCAGAATTATTTTCAAAGTTAAACAGCGAGGGTAATCTTGTCTTAGGAATCGAAGACGGATTTTCCGGAGATAAATATACTCGATATTATTTTAATAAAAAACGATCCGAAACTCCAATATTTTCTACACTAAAAGAAACTTGTCAAGCAGCAGTTGACCTCGCCCGAAAAAACAGAAAACATTTTTAATTTATTTTCGAGAATAAATATCTAATTATTTATACTTTCAATTATTTTATTCGTTGTCTCTCTTAAAAACAGTAACTCAGAAATAATTGAATCCGTGCTTTTTCCGCAAGTCTGACAATCCCAAACATTTGTATACGTTACATAAACGACATCGGTATAGGGATCATATGACATCAACGTAAGATAACCCTCATGAGCTCCACTATGACCATAATCTGTTTCCGAAGGAATAGATATGCCAAGCCCATATTTTGCGTCAGGAACTTGTTTCGAAGGAGAAGGCATCCCCGATTTCATCATTTCAACTGTTTCTTTTGTAAGCCCAGCTTTTCCTTCAAATAATCTTTTACACCAGTTTGCAAGATCTCTTGGGGTGCTGATTATATTTCCTTCAGCAACATGCGGAGCCATATTTGATTCTGTAACATCGCCCATAATAGTTTCATTAATCCAGACATAACCTCTCGAAAAAGGTTCAGGCATTTTTTGATCCGAGCCAAGATATGGACTGCTAGTTTCAGTGAGATTATTGGGTATTAACAATTCTGTTTCTATAAATTCTGAATAAGATTTTCCCGAAACTCTTTCGATTATTTTTCCAAGCATAGAATATCCGGTGTTTGAATAATGATATGATGAGCCCGGCTCAAAATAAGATAATTTATTTTTTGCATCAATACTTAAAAGTTCGTCAAATGTAAATGTGTGTTTTGGATCCTCGCTTTTAATATACTCTATATAATTAGATCCTATGTATGGCTCACGGTATACTGCATCATTGCTCAGCACGTTACTATTTGCCAAATCAAAAATTCCTGCACGGTGCATTAACAACATTCTTATTGTTATATTTTCTTTGTAAGGAATATCATACTCGGTGGTGTTAGGAATGTAAGGAACATTCGTTCCTGGAATATTATTCGTTATCTTATCATTTATGTCGAGCAATCCTTTTTGATTCAACAACATTATTCCAGCAGAAGTAAATGTTTTAGTTACACTCGCTACTCTAAAATGAGATTCACTTGTTACGTCATCCCCCATACCAGTTGAAAGAAAATATTCTCCTTTAGATGAAAGGATTTGTATAGCCATTCCTCCCTTGAAATTTGGCTTGTCTTTTATAAATGATTGCCATTCTCCGTCCAATATATTTTGTAAATCAGAGTTTGTTGTTTGTTTTTGATTTGCACAGATACATAAGAGAATAATGAAAATCAAAACAACCGGAATTATATAATAAAATTTATTCACCATCACTCTTTTTTTCTTCATACAATTCAATAGACAATTGTTGTTTTTAAAAGTAACTATAAAATAATTAATATGTGTTCAATAATTCGAGATCAAACTTTCTTCATATCAATTTTTAATCTCACACCTTTCTTTGCAATCAAAACAACTCTGCTTCGTTCCTCGTCGGCTTTTATAACATAATCCTCGTTTTTCAATTCTTTCGCGAGTTTTTTCGCGAACGCCTGAATTTCTGGATGCAACGGCATTTGCTCGTATGTAAATCTTTTTCTTGAAAATCCGACGCTCATAAATCCTTTAACGTGAATAAAATCGGGCTGCGCCTTTTTTATCAGCCCAGCATAATCTTTTACGTCATCGTCAGTCATGTTTGAAATATTGTTGGGACTGCTCAAACTGAATTCCTTTGCTCCCGATTGAGGTCGTTTCAGTTTGAGGCTTAAAGAATCTCCAACAACTTGATCTGATTGAGATTCTTTATTTTTAGAATCTCCTTTAACTAAAGTCATTCTTATCACTCGTCGCGTTTTTCCTTTCAATTTTTTCATCAGCTCTAAACTTTCATTCAGCTTTTCCCACGCATTTTTTTTCAAACTTCTATGCCATTTATCATAAAGTTTTTTATTTCCAGCGTTAAGAGAAATCGCAAGTTGCGTCGGCAAAGCATTTTTCTTTTCCAGTTCTTTTAATTTTTCAGGATTTAATCCGTTAGTAACCAAAAAACTTACCGCTCCTCTTTTTCTAATTAGTTTAATCAATTCGGCTAATTTCGGATAAATTGTCGCCTCTCCAGATAAAGATAATGTAAACAGCGTCGGTTCAACAGCCTCTTTCAATTTCTGTCTATCAACATCTTTATATCCGCCAAAGCCCGAAAGTAATTTTTTCCTTCCCTCAATAATGCCCTCGATTATTTTTTCTGGCTCGTCATATTCATTTAATTTCATTCCAAGATTATTTTCTATCGCTCTCCAGCAATGCAAACAATAATTTTCACACCACATAACTGCCGGAGACATTTCAGCGCATCGATGACTCTTTATTCCGTAAAATTTCTCTTTCCAACAAACACCCTCTCCTCGCAGAGATTTTTTTGTCCATTCGCATATTTTAACACCCGAATTTTTACCGACGATAACATACTGCTGATTCTCAAGAATTTTTTTCAATTTCTCTCCACCGAGAAATTCCTCCCGAAGAACGTCATTATATTCTTTCTTAACCATAAAAAAACAACGAAGAAATAGTTTAAAACCTTATCGCAAAAATGTTATAAAAAATTAAAAAATAAAAAAATCAAATATCTTATCTTTTCTTTTTTTTCTTTGCCTTTTTCTTTGCCATTTTGTTTTACCTCTTTTCAATAAATTATAATTTAATGAAGGAAATTTTCTTTATATATCTTTCTATAGAGAAGTTTGATTTCTTATTTTTCGTTCAAACTTCTTCTTTGAGAATTTTTCAGAAAAATTCTCTCTATTTTTCAAAAAACAAAAATTGAAAAAATTTATCCGCTTATCAAGACCAAAACGATTTTCCCCAAAAAAACATAAGTAATAAAACTAAAAAAAGCAATATATACGTCGACGTTTTGAAACTTATCTCGGCAATTCTTTTAGACTTTGTAATTTTTAGTACCGTTAAATAAAAAAATCTTCCGCCATCAAAAATCCCTAAAGGCAACATATTCATTAACGCAACACTAATATTAATAATTACTAACCACCAAAGTAAGTCATAAATAAATTTCACAAATTCTCCGTCGAATGCGGGAACATAATAAACATGAGAATCTTTAAACCAGGTGAACCAACCAGCAACCATACCTATTAATTTATTATTGTAAGAAACAGGAACCGCTCCGATCCCTAAAAATCCTCTGCTTTTATTTCCCGGATATTCTGCGAGTTTTATTTTATATTCAGTTACATCTTTTCCGACGAGAGTTCTTATAGTTAATATGTCATTTGGCTTAGAACTAGACAAAATTTCTCCGAACTGTTCATAACTTACTATTTTTATTCCGTCAACTTCGGTAATTATTCCGGTTAATTTAGCTTTTAGCGCCGGTGTTTCATAATATGCTGCAAACAAACTATCATTTGTATAATCTAATTGCTCTATAAAATTATTCGAATCAACTACATATGTTGTGTTTCCGACGGAGACCTGTGCCGTAGAATTTTTATCTAAACCTAAAACAATATTATGAAAAGAATTATTCTGCAAATTAATCCCATTTATTGCAGTCACCGCCGTCACCGGCAAAATTGAATAGGCATAATCATAGTTCATAATTCCCGCCGGCTTGAACGCAACCATAAAAAATAACATCATAATTATCAGGAAGAATATCGTCGCCAAAACATTGGCAAAAGTTCCCGCGGATAAAATCGCTCTCTGTTTGAAATTTTCAATCTTGGCCATTTTCTTTTCATCTAGCTCGACAAACGCGGCCAAAAAAGGTCCAAGAATTCCAAAACCAGTCGTTTTAGTTTTTATTCCATATGTTCTCGCAAATATGCCGTGAAAAAATTCATGAACTAAAGCTATGACCAAAATTGCAATAATCCAATAAGTAAAATAAAACGGCGGCAAAAAACTGACACTAAACATTCTATCAACATAGGGAATTAACGGCATTAATGGAGGAATCTTCACATTTTGAACAACGTCCGGCCTTTTATAATATGTATAAGTTATCCAAAAAATAGTCGCGGTCATTACAATCATCAAAATGTAACCAATACCGACGGCAAAATAGCCCATAACATGAATTAATTTTTTATATTTCTCTCCGACATATTTTATTGCATTAACTCCAATTTGTGTTTTATATAAAAATAAAATTCCCTCGCGTTTGACATTTTTCCATTTCAAAGAAAGAAATACAACTATTCCAATCAAAAATAATACCAAGAAACTTAAATCATACACTACGAATGAATCCATTATTTCCTCTTTATTGGTCTGAATGCCCTTCCGCTGCACTTTCGGCATCTGACTTTGTTCGAGTTAATTCTCAAAGAATCCGCTCTGACTTTTGCGCCGCAATCTTTGCAAATAAAAACATTTCTAAACATTCTATTTTGCGCGATTTCAATTTTTGCTGCCATTATAGTTTCCTCTTTATAACTTTACTTCCCTCAACGTCCCAGTATTCGACGGTGTCCTCTGGTTTCAATTCAACTTCAGCTCTGACATCTTCCGGAATCGGCAATTCAAGCGTTTCAAAATTTTCCAAATCCATAACGCTCGCCATTTCTCCGGAAATAGATAATATCTGCGCTTTATTTTTATTTATTGTAGGAACTTCAAATCTTTCATGTCCCGGAACGACAAGAACTCTTTTTTTCCCGTCGAGAACTCCGACCGCTTCAATTCTAGCTTTCGCATGTCCGTGCTTTCCGGTTTTGGAAATATCCATTTTCTTTACAGTACACGCAGCGCCGTCAAGTATTATGCTAACACCAACTTTTGCTTCAGTAGCGTCAATTAATTTATTCACCATAAACTATCCAAAAAAACTTCATTTAAAAATCTTCCGAGATTTTTAAGCCGAGAAAAGCGAAGCTTTTCTGGCCGAGAAAATTTATTTTCGAGACGCTCAAGAAAAGTTTTTCTTGACGTTTAAAAATCTTCTGTTATAATTTTAAATTCAATAAATTTATAATCTCTTGCATACTTATCTCAACATGGAACAAAACATGACTTCAACAACATTTCAATTGGAAGGTCACAAAATCAAAAGCACGATGTGGTCGGAGTTCGTGCTTTGGATGCTCGGGAATTAGGAAATTCCCGACATAATTAAAAATCTCGGCGTTGTTCGCGGGATAATTGTTCGTTCGCGTTCAATAATCGGAAACATCGGCGCGGGAATTCAATCTCTCTTCGGCGGAAATATAACTCTTTACACCGAGCTTTGCGAGCGAGCGCGTCAGGACGCCTTCAATATGATGGTTAAGCATGCCGAAGAATCAGGCGCTAATGCTATCGTCGGCGTTAGATACGACGCAACTGAAATCGCTTCGGGAATTACGGAAGTAATTTGCTACGGCACGGCCGTCGTTGTCAAGAAATAATTTTCTAATTGCTTATCTTTTCAATTTTCTATTCATACTAAAATTTAAAAATTCCGTACTTCTCGGTATAAGATGATAAATAACTTCGTTCCAGAAGATTTTAAGATTCCTGAACTTCTAGAAAAAAAGTTTCATTTGAGAATGCTCTCGGTAAATGATGTTGTAAAAGATTATGATGCTGTGATGACCAGTATTGATCATATTCAAAAGACCAAACCCTTCGGCCCAAATGATGACTGGCCAAAAGATTTAACCTTTAAACAAGATATGATTGATTTGGGATGGCATCAGAAAGAGTTTCAGAAAAGATCTTCGTTTACTTTTACAGTGATGAATTTAGATGAGACTGAATGTCTTGGTTGCGTCTATATTTATCCCTCACATAACCCCCATTATGACGCAATTGTTATTCTTTGGGTGAGGCAGAGTGAAGTTTCAAATGGACTAGATGAACTTCTTTTTTCCTCAGTTAAAACCTGGATTAGAAACGAATGGCCATTTAAGAAAGTTGCATATCCTGGCAGAGAGATCGACTGGGAAGAATTCCAGTAAACTCCCGTTTCCTCTTTCGATTCATACAAAATTTTAAAAACCGTCCTCCGCTCTGAAAATCATGTCAGAAAAAATTCAAATCAAAGATTTTATTGAAATAGATTTTACAGCGAAGCTAAAAGACGGTGGAGAAGTTTTCGACACGACCCACCCAGAAGTTTTCAAAACAATAAACGATGATCCAAACGTGAATGTTAGGCCCATGAAATTAATTCTTGGGGAAAAAATGATTCTTCCTGCGTTGGAAGAAAAAATAGAAGGAAAAGAAGTCGGAGAAAAAATTTCGGTCGACCTTCCAACAGAAAAAGCTTTCGGTCCGCGCGATTCTAAACTGATTAAAATTGCTTCAATGTCTTTATTCAAAGATCAAAAAGTCCAGCCGTACAAAGGTTTGGTTCTAAACATCGATGGGAATTTGGCAAAAGTCGTTTCAGTAAATGGCGGTCGAGTCTCTTTAGATTTCAATAGTCCTCTCGCCGGAAAAGACGTAAACTATGAAATAAAAATAAATAAAAAAATAACCGACGAAAAAGAAAAAATTGAAATGGTTTTAGAAATATTTTTCCAAAGAAAAATTTCATTCGAAATAAAAGAAAACAAAGTCATAGTAAAAGCCGAAAAGTTTTTCGAGCAGTTAGTAAAAATGTTCGGACCAAAATTCAAAGAGCTAACTGGAAAAGAGTTGGATTTTGAGGAACTGAAAGAAGAAACAAAAGAGACTGAAGAAAAAGCAGAAATTCAAGAAAATACGAACTAGTCATCTGATTAAGTTAAACAATTTGCTTCTTACTAAATCTATATTTCTATGTTTTTGCCCATCATATAATCTGGCGGCAGTTTCCGTGAACCATCTATGAGTTTCTAAAAAACTAATTTGTCCGTTGTACCATTTTTGCAAATTATCAATTCCCAATTCTAAACGATAGCCATCAATTACTTCCAACCAATTTTCATAACCCATAAGACTTAGATCTGAGTCACACATTATTTTTTCAAGAATATTTTTTGGCTTTTGTGGAATTGCCGTCGCTAGAACTAGTCCTCTAATGACTTCTATATCCTCATCTGAGGCACCAAATAGCGGCAAAATGAGAGAACTAATATCCACACTTCTTTGCTCATGTTTCTCTCGCGATATTAAATTTCCAATATCGTGAATATAAACGCCACTTTTTAGTCTAATTAAATCATCTCCAATTACACCTTCTCCATCAGCAATTTTGACCGCAGCTTCTTCCACTTGTTGTATATGTGACCATTTATGGTAATGTATACTCGTGGGTAATGGTTCTTCATAAACCGTTTTTATTGTTCTTTTCAATTTTTCAATTTGAATCATTTTAATATTTATTTTATCTTATTTTATCTTATTTTGATACCACTAAAATTTTATATAAATCTTTATAAATGTTTTATTTAATATTCTTCCATGGTGCAAGGATATGAAAGAGGCCAGGTGAAATATGATGATTCTGATCAAGGTCATGACTTAATGTCTATAGACAAAGAGCTAGAGGAATTAATAAAAAAGCAGATTGCTCGAATAAAAGTTATCGGTGTCGGCGGCGGCGGAAATAATACTTTAAGTCGTATGAAGGAGGTCGGAATAAAAGGATGTGAATTAATCGCGGTAAACACCGACGCGCAAGATTTATTATACGCAAAATCAGATCAGAAAATTCTAATCGGAAGAGAATTAACTTTAGGTTTGGGTGCGGGAAGCAATCCAAAAATTGGAGAAGAAGCCGCTAAAGAATCTGAAGCCGACATAAAAAAGAAAATTTCAAATTCCGATATGGTTTTCATAACCTGCGGTATGGGTGGTGGAACCGGAACTGGCGCCGCGCCAGTAATTGCTGATATAGCAAGAAAACAAGGAGCATTAGTAATAGGAATTGTTACAACACCCTTTTCTATGGAAGGAAGAAAAAGAATTGAAAATGCAGAATACGGTTTAGAAAGAATGGCCGACGCGGTTGACACTTTGATTGTAATTCCAAATGATAAATTATTAGACCTCGCTCCAGAATTGCCTTTGCATACTGCATTCAAAATTGCCGACGAAATTTTAACAAATGCTGTAAAAGGAACAACAGAATTAGTTACGAAATCCGGTTTAGTAAATTTAGATTTTGCCGATATCAAAGCAGTAATGGTTAATGGCGGCGTTTCTTTAATCGGCGTCGGTGAAGCGGACACACAAAACCGCGCGCTCGAAGCTGTGGAACGCGCGCTGAATAATCCATTGTTAGATGTTGATGTTTCAAATGCAAAAGGAGCGTTAGTAAATATTATCGGCGGAAATGATATGACTCTCGACGAATGTCGTTTAGTTATGGAAGAAGTCGGCTCAAAATTAGATCAAGAAGCAAAAATAATCTGGGGCGCGCAAATTTCCGAAGACATGGAGCGCGCGATGCGCGTAATGCTAATTGTTACCGGTGTCACAAGCCCGCAAATCGTCGGAAAAGATGAAACGGCCACAGATAAAAAACAGCGCGAGATAGAAGAAGAACTCGGCATAGAATTTATTCCCGATAAATAATTTATAGAACATAATCATGTCAGATAAAAATAATTTTATTGGTTTGAACGGTTTAGCTAGATTCGATGAGAGATCTGGAGATTCAAATCCCTCGTTAATTTGTGAATTGGCAAGATTACATCTTCATAAAACGGATAAATCATTTCGCGAGTTATCAGTTTATGTAGTTGGTATAGACGAGTCTTCCCAAAGAATATTTTTCTCAAATCCTAGTCAAGGAGTGAAACTTCATTACGATGGAAGAAGGCAAGCACAAGGTCCCTATTGTTCTTTTTTGGTTTCTGATATAATGACCTATTCCGTCGAACAGGATTTTACTCAAGATAATATTCCTCGAGGTAGTTTGAGAATTAAGGTTGAACTTCCCTCTGAAAAGTAATTACTATGGGATCTCAACCCTTAACTCCGGAAAATCAGAGAGCGATAATCGATTCCTTCACAAATCCCCCTCAAGAAGAAATTTTAGACGCTGAAGGTTTCATAAAAGATTTACGACGTCGCCAGTCAACTCCCGAGTACGATTTTGCAGTAGAAGAATTAACTCATAGAATGTTGGCAGCTCAAAGTGCTTTAAACTCACGAGTTGTCGGCGCAGAATATTTTTTGGATTAATAATTTATTACTTTTGAAATTTTAGTCTAATAACTTATCAACCACCAATTTTAAAAACCCCGCATTTCTAAATAACTTATGGCAATAGTAAACGACTCACTGGTAAAATTAAAATCATTCGGTTTGCAATGTAATCGTGTTTGGCATGTTTTGAGAAAACCAACGATGAAAGAATTCAAAATGACCGCAAAGGTAACGGCCATCGGCGGAATTCTTCTTGGTCTATTGGGATTTTTAATTTCTATTGTTGTGAAATTCGCCTGGGCGTTTTAATATGTCAAGAATTGTTTTTATGTAAACTCCTTACTTTAGTTCATAAAAGTAAAAACAACTCTTGAGCATGCTCAAGAACTCGACATGCTCTGGACTTCAGTCCGAGAGTTCTTGACAAGTAAGAGCAAAAACATTTTTAAACCGACTTTTCACAGATAATTTGTTATACATCGTAAAATCTCTTTGGCTAAAGATTTTTATATGGTGAATTAACTATAGTAAAATGATATTTATAATAAAAGTCACGACAAACAAAGAAGAACGTGCAGTTGAATTAATTGCAGATAGAGTTACAAAAAAATCTCTAAATGTTTTCAGCATAGCAAAACCTCACGGACTAAAGGGATATATTTTTCTTGAGGCTGTCGATAGAGAATCTGCGGAAGAAGCAGCATTCAATTTGCCATATGTAAAAGGTATCGTCGGACAACCAGTTACCTACGAACAAGTAAAAAGTATGTTGCAGCCGACGGTTGAAACTTTAAACATAAATAAAGATGATATTGTCGAGATGATTGCTGAGCCATTCAAAAAAGAAAAAGCAAAAGTAATAAGAGTTGACAAAGCAAAAGGCGAAGCGGTTGTTTCTCTTTTGGGCGCGGCCGTCCCAATTCCAGTAACGGTGAAAGTTGATAATTTGCGTGTAGTTCGAAGAGACGAATTGGAGGAAGAAAAGAATGAAGATTAAATTATTGGTTGAGGGTGGAGAAATGAAACCCGGTCCAACATTAAGTCAGAAGATTGGCCCTTTGGGAATGAATATAGGCGAAATTATAAATAAAATTAATGTTGAAACGAAATCTTTCAAAGGAATGAAAGTTCCGGTAGAATTAGATATTAATGTTGGAACAAAAACTTTTACCGTAGATGTTTTTTCTCCCCCGGTTTCAGAATTAATAAAAAAAGAAGCAGGAATTGAGAAAGGTGCCGGCGAACATATGAAATTGAAAGCAGGAAATATTTCTATTGAGCAAGTTATTTCAATTGCAAAAACAAAAAGAGGAAATTTATTATCTAAAACTTTAAAATCTGCAGTTAAAGACGTCGTCGGCAGTTGTGTAAGTTCCGGGGTTCTGGTCGAGTCAAAAGAAGCTAAAGAAATTGAAAAAGATATTGATGAAGGAATTTATGATAAAGAAATCCGTGATGAAAAAACAGAAACTTCCGACGAGAAAAAAGCAAAACTTGCTAAATACTTTAAGGATCTTAAGGATAAACAGGAAAAGGCCATTAAGAAAGCTATGGAAGAAGCTGAAGCTGCTAAGGCTGCAGCCGAGGCTGCCAAAGTAGCTGCCGCAGGCACAACCGCTGTTGCAACACCTGCTGCTGGAACAGCTG
>Ga0247841_10003398_pt1 | contig 29615 bp, 37 predicted proteins | sample LaCruzMarch2015__2_FD_192410 | JGI IMG/M metagenome (GOLD analysis project Ga0247841, IMG submission 192410) | Freshwater microbial communities from meromictic Lake La Cruz, Castile-La Mancha, Spain - LaCruzMarch2015_18m | ecosystem: Environmental > Aquatic > Freshwater > Lake | place: Spain... | reverse complement strand
CGAAGTTGCTTACGAACTAGACGCTACTGAAGCCGAGCCTTCTCGTCTTGACCTTGCTAAAGTTATGCAAGAAGTTTCTAAAATTGGTATGAAAATTGATATCAAAGAAATCGCTGACGGAACTGCTGTTTCTGCCGCTTCTATGGATGCTACTGCCGTAGCTCTTTCACTTGAAGTAGAAACTCAGTGGCCTACTAAAGGTATCTAATATCAACTTTTAACTTAATGGGAGTTAAGCATGAAAAAATATACTGAACAAGATTTGCTTAACCTTATTGCTGAAGTAGAAGTTGAGTTTAAAAAACACTTAGACCCTACAGCAGAAGGTGAACAAATTAAGAAGACAGAAACTGCCGTGGAAGCTAAATCAGAATCTAAAGAGACTAAAGAACTTGATTACGATGCTGAAGATATGGCTGAAATGGAAGGTTTGTATCGCTCTATGAGTAAGGCTGAAGCCAAGGCTCATTTTGAGACTCTTAAGAAGACAATCGGCGTTGAAGAAGTAATGACTAAATCTGAAGTTTCTGAAGAAGCTAAAATGATGAAGTCTGAAAATGAAACTTTGAAGTCTGAAAATGAGACTCTTAAGAAATCTCTAGATAAGGTTACTGAGGTATTGAATAAGGCTTTTGGTAAGGGCTCGCAAGCTCCAAAACAAAAAGCTATCGTTAATATGGAAGTAATTAAGAAGTCTGAAGAAGATAACAAGATTAACGAAGTTGATTTGAGTAAAGTAACTAAGAGCGAAATTAGCTCTAAGCTAACAGCTAAAATCAGAAGCGGTAAGCTTGAGAAAAAAGATAAAGACGCAATTAATAAATACTACGATAACGGTTCAATCGAATTAGTAAAACATCTATTATAGGAGGACAACATGGAACAATTTAATGACCTAATGAAGGCTTTGGAAGCTGGTAGTTACAACGCAGCACCAAGTACTTTGACACAAGGTAGTGCTTTGCAGGTAGAAGACCTTTCTCCTGTAATGGAACTTGTAACTTTTGAAGACAAGCACATCAAGCTTCAAAAAATGCTTAGCTCAAAAGACGCTAAGTCAACACTTATCCAATATAACCGTCAGCTTGACTACGGTATTTTTGGTGGTTCAGCTCAGTATGAAGGCGGAATCGGAGAAGAAGATACTTCTAACTTCGTTCGTGCTATCGTGCCTATGGCTTATTACTCAACTACTCGTCGTGTATCAGTTGCTGCTAACATGGTAGCTGCTTTTGACGGTACGAAAGCTGAAGATAGAGCTGCTAACGATGCTGCTATGAAACTTTCTGCTGATATCGAGTTTGACTCTTTCCGTGGTCAATCAGATTTCTCTAACGCAGGTGTTTTTGACGGAAATCCACTAGCTATCTCTAACATGCCAGCTATGCAAGGTCTAGACGTTCAGATTCGTATGTCTGATGCTCTTTCAAACACTCAAGATTTGATGTTTGCTGAGTACGGTTCTGACCAATCAGTTATTCTTTCTGTAAACGGTACTCTTACTCAGTCTTTGATTGAAGATGGTGCAGTTCGTTCAGCAATGAACCACGGTGAAGCTGATAAACTTATCCTTGACCCTATTTCTCTAGCTCAGTACAACAAGATTGCACACGCTAAAGAAAGAATTATGCTTGCTGGTTCTGCTCAAGAGGCAACTGGCGCTCACCTTAGAACACAATGGACTAGTTCATCTGTGATTTCTATGGAAGCTTCTCGTTTCCTTTCTGGTAAGACTCGTCCAGCTCGTGCTCGTGCTGGTTCTCCAGCGGCTCCGTCTTTCGCTCCAACTTCTCCGGTTAACGCTGATTCAATGTTGGATGCCGGTTCTTATGCTTACTATGTAACTTCTGCTAACGAAAGAGGCGAGTCTTTGGCTTCTGCTGCTCAAATCGTTCCAGTTGCTGCTGGTGATGCTGCTGTTCTAACTATCTCTCAAGTTCAAGGTGCTCGTCACTATAACGTATACCGTTCTGCTGTTGGTGGAAGCGCTGCTTCTGCTAAGTTCATCGGTAAAGTTAAAGATTCTGGCGCTGCTACTTCTGTGTTCACAGACCTTGGAAACAGAGAGCCGGGTTCAGTTACAGGTTACTTGCTTCAGTCAAATACAGCTTCGTTCTACCAACTTGCTGCTTATAGCCGCATGAAGCTTGCTATCTCTGACCTTAGCTTACCTGAAGCTCACTTTCGTTTCTTGTGTCTAGCTGTTAAGCAGCCACGTAAGAACGTATTGTTCGAGAATATTTCTGGACAACAAGGTTAATTAGTTCTAAAAATTTAAAGTTTTAAAAGCCCGGTTCGTCCGGGCTTTTTTATTTTAATCTACTGTATATCCTAACTCTTTAGCTTCTGTCTTACTTAGACCCCCCTTAGCCTCTCCAACCTTCTTAGTACGTGCGTAATCAATCTCTTTAAATGAGATATAAGTACCTGTAGGCTTAGTTATCTTATAGACTACACCATCAGGTGCTTGGAATGAGTGATTCAATCCTAGGGCTTTTAGTACGCTTTCTAGCTGTACGTCAGTATCTTTCATTTGAGCTTTAAGAGCCTCTTTGTATTCCACTAGTCTAACTAGGGATTCCTGAAGTTTTTGCTCTCTAGTTCTTTTGTCTTCTTCTAATCCTGTTACGATTTTATCCATCTGGTCCATATTTTCTTGTAATGACATAATTACTCCTTAAAGTATTTCGATATTATTGGTTAAGCCTTCAAATAAAGTTTTTGTACCGTTCTGTAGTACTCTCATTTCCTTAAAAACATTCTTATTTACACCATCTCTATTTTCAACAATTGCAGTATAGTAAACATAGTCAACTTGATAATCAGCATCAAACTCAACTTTAGTTACCATACCGATAAAATGACCTCTTTCAGGCATACCTACAACATTCATAGACTTGATTCTGTCACCGATTTTTGCCTTGTTCATTCCGATCTCCTTAGTTGTTGTCAATATGGAGAGTATACAGGAAAGAAAATGTTTTGCAAACTATTTTTCAAACTCTAATGTAGTTAATCCATATTTGTCGTCAATTCCACTAGTTAGGACCCAATCATGAGTAGTTAAATCCCTAATACAACTATCAATCAATTCTTTATTTTCCGTAGGAAAGATATAGCTAACACTTTTAGTCATAAATTTCATTAAGATTCACAAAAATCTCACCTTTTCGTGAAATAATATTGTTTTGAATAAAATCTGAAGCCGTTCTTCCATAGCAGCCCTGAAATAACCAAGCAGCTCCATTTTTAATCAATTCGGAGAATAATTTAATTTCCTCAACCTCAGACAAAGACCCTTCCTCCCAACTCATCATCTTATCTATTTGGTCATTTTTAGTGTACATGTATTTCCTCCTGTGAATTATGTTCTAATGCCATAAGAGTCGCTTTTAATGACTTATAGGCATGAGCTAGATTAGCATAATACTGGGTGGATTGTAAAGTAGGAAGTTTTTGATTTTTTGAAATCATATAATCACCTAATTCAATTTCAATCAACTGTAGCTGTTTTGTTAGAACTCTAATCATGTGCGACATTTAAAATTCTCCTTAATAGTCTTATTTTGTTTTGCAGGTCCAGCCAATCCCTAAGCGCTGGATTAGGACCCATTCTTTGTTGTTTTTTTACTAAAAGACCTAATAATTTCTTTACCTTATCTTTAGATAAAGGTATGTGCGTGACGTTGTTCATACAACCTCTTTGTAACTATTTTACAGTAGTTTTCGTTACAGCGCAAGTACTTAAATGTAGGATTGAATCTTTTTTTGAAGCTGAAGCATTGAATCGTAATGGAAAACCGGGATGACTATCCATCTGAAGTTAGCGTTAGAGTAGTAATTTACAAAATGCTCTAAGCCTTTATATATTGAATCTTCGTGTACTGTATTAATAGTCTCAACTCTTCGAGCATCAAGGAAATCGTATTTATTAGGCTTAAGAAGAAATGCTTTACAGCCATAAACCCTTACCATCTCAAGAAAATCACGTAGTTCATCGTCATATTCTAAGTATGATTTTCCAAAAGAAATCGCTGACATATCTTTACTTACAATAGTAAATGCAATAGAGCCCGTTAAAATAGCAATATTACTAGGGTCTAAATCTAACCATTCTTTAATTTTAACCTGAAAATCAGCCACCTGCTCAACGGTTAAAACACTATCCATTCTAAATATCTGATTTTGTTCAATTTTTTGACTCAATAGGAAGCTTTGACTGCTTTTTCCTATTTTTGACGGTCCTTCAATGATGTAAATTCTTGGTTTCATACCTTATCATACCACAAAAACTAGCCAAAATCGCAATCTTAAACATATAGGAGAGAAATTATGAAGACAAAAAAAGAAAAAAAACGAGAGTATTATCTTAAAAACAAGGAAAAAGCTCAGCGGTACTATATTGAAAATAAAGAAAAAATAACACAAAGAACTAAAGCGTATTTCAAAAATAATAGAGATAAATATAAAGAATACGCAGCTAAGAAATATATTAAGCACAAAGATAGGATTAATAGCAAGAACAATGAGTACAAAGAACAAAATAGAGAACTTGTAAATAAGTATCAAAGTAATTACTATAGGCAAAATAGAGGTTATTTTAATTCCAAAATAGCGGAAAGAAGGGCTTATAAACTCAAAGCAACTTTAGTTGGTTTTGAGGCGCAACTATACGATATATATAAGAAGTGTACAGATTTAAATACTAATAACAACCTTCTAATGGTTGTTGACCATATAATACCGTTAAAACATAAAGATGTATGCGGATTACACGTACCTTGGAATTTACAAATAATTGATAAGTCTATGAATTTAAAGAAGAAAAATAGCTTTGATGGAACGTATAACAATGATAGCTGGAGAGAAGTTACATAAAAAGCAATCTTTAAGATAAACCCATGGTATAAAAGAGGTCTTATGAGACTTAGTGCAAAAGTATTAAAAAACGTAAATAATGTAAATTCTTGGCAGAACGCAGCTCAAGCGTTTATGGCTGAAGGTCAACCAAATACGCTTTATTTACAATTAATTGACTTAGATGTAAGTACGGCGGTAGATGCTGAAAAATCTCCAGCATTTCCACAAATGCCTATGCGTTATATATCGCAAGCTACAGCTTTATCGGCTTCTGTTGATTTTCAATCAATTGACGATGCGGCTGCTTTTAATATAGTAGGAACTCAACCGTTCGCTGACGATAAAAGTATCTGGAAATTTACTTTAAGCGCAGCTCAAGTACCTAATAGCGGAGCTATTAAAGTTAATGTTACTGAAGACGGAGTAGTAAGAAGCTTCGTAGTTAAGAACGCAATTACTGTTGAATTCTTAGAAATCGGTGGGTGTTAATATGGCTGATTATAGCAAGAGTAAAAGTTACGGAACTAAAGCTCTCCCGGCAGACGCTAAAGAAGTATCTAATTTAAATCAGAGAATTGAGCCGATTATCACTCCTGAACTACTATTATCTAGGTACTTACATGGTATCGATATGACTAGTTACAATAGCGATGAGCTTAAAGACCAGATTGTAGTAGCTATCCAAGAGATGGAAATTATGACTGGATTGCATATAGATAAAGTTCAGATGCAAGAACGTATTCCTTATGATTCTCAGCTATATAAGAGCTTTATTCATATCAAGGTAAATCATAAACCTATCCTAAGCGTTGAGTCAATTAAAGTTATGTCTACGAATCGTCAAGAGATTTATAGACTACCTTTAGAATGGGTTGAATCAGGCTTCTTTCATAAAGGTCAAATTAACGTACTTCCTATTCTTTCGGTATTTGGAAGTTCAGGTACTGTTGTTAACGGAGTACCAAGCGGCGCTTTGATTTTCTTACAGGGTCAAACGAATCTTCCATGGCTTGCGGCTTTTTGGGAAATCGAATATACGACCGGTGTATGTCATAAAGAAGGTCATGTTCCTGTGTTGTTTAACTCAATTATAGGTATGACAGCGGCTATTAATATTTTAGGTAACTTAGGTACTAATAATATCTATAACAGTCAGTCTCTCTCGCAGGACGGCATAAGCCAATCATCAGCAAGTGCTGGAACTAAAATATACGAGCCTAGAATAGCTCAACTTTCAGAACAACGTGAAAAAATCCTTCAACAGCTTAAAAAAGTTTATTTTACAAAATATCATTTAAGCAACATATAAACCCTTGTAAAATCCTCTATTTATGGTATAATAAATTATGTTCATATATAAGGTAACTAATTTAATCAATAATAAAGTCTACGTAGGTCAGACTATCCAAAGTATAAAAACAAGATGGAATTGTCATTGTAAACCTAGTAGAGAGAGAGTTAGTGCTATCTCTAAAGCTATTCAAAAGTACGGAAAACAAAACTTTAAAATAGAAGAAATTGATGGAGCTAATTCATTAACTGAATTAAATTATTTAGAAACTTATTATATCTATAAATTCAATACTCTATCTCCTGATGGATATAATCTATCGCATGGAGGTAATAATAAAACTCTTAGTCGTGAGTATAAGAAAAATCGTCAGGAAATTAAAGAGAAAAGTATTGTAGATACAACAACTGGAGATATTTATAAAAACCCAGAAGTAGTATGTAAGAAATTCAGCATCAGTCGTGAAGTATTAATGAATAATATAAACAGAAGAACTTCTTTCTGTAAAAATAGAAAGTTTGATTTTTTATGTAATTGGGATGGTATTATACTTCCTAAAACTAAGAAAACAAACCCTATCGTAGATACAACTACAGGAATAGTTTATTTAGATAAGTATGATTTAAGTAATAAATTAAACATTTCTATCGTTTCTATAAATGAAAATTTAAGAGGAGTTTCTAATAGTTGCAAAGGCAGAAAGTTTATAAAACTTACCGATTGGGACGGCAAAATATCAAATAAGGTAATTATAGAAAAACCTACTTTTCGCAAGAAAGTAATTGAGCTATCTACAAATAAAATATTTAGTTCTATAAATTCCGCTGCCGAAGAGTTTAAATGTTCTCCTCAATCTATAACCGACAATCTCCATAATAGAACAAATTTAGTAAAATATAAGTATAAGTTTAATTATGTATAAAAAAACCTTAAAAACAATTCAGAAAAATACAAATAAGGAAAAGTATCTAGAAGATATTAAAAAAAATATTTCATCTAAGGACTATCCTTTTAGACAGTCTCATATAATAATATCTGCTGAAAATCCATTATATCCTACCGAAACATCTTTAAGTCATGAGGACGTTAAAGCATTGCTTGAGGGTAAGGGATATGATATTGAAGATATGAAAGGTAAGTATGGTGGCTTAGAAAGGTCATTATTGATAAAAAATCCTCCTAAACACGCCAATAAACATTTTTATGAATTAGCTCGCAAGTTAGGTCAGGAGAGTATTATTATAAGCGGTGATGGATATAATCACGAGCTTCACTATGTTAACGGCGACAAAGCTGGAAAGCATCAGAAGGGTCAAGGAACTACTATCCATAATCAAGAGCCCGAGGATTTCTATTCAACTCTAGAAGACGGTACTCACTTCACCCATCTTATGGGCGATGATTTACATACTCAATCTAAGTTTGTTAAACCTCCTAAGAAAATGCAAAAATCTGAGGGTAGTTCTTTCTACCTTTGTAAGAATGAAGACGATTCAGAACATCCTTTAGACAACCCTAGCCCTAACTTAAATCTTATCCATTACTCTCCTGAGCAAGGTCTTAAATCTATTGAGCCTAAATTTCATGGTGTTCGTAAGATTGGCTCTGAAGCTAAGCAAGGCGCTCCAACTCACAAATTAGCTTTTTTCTATGCTGAAGGTGCTAAGCCTGAGAGTTTGGTGACTTCAGGTAGTAAATCTAAATACGTAACTAATCTAGGTAATAGAAAAATATACGATATCGCTAAAGATAAAGATAAGTTGTGGAGTAAGGCTAAAGCCCTTGCTGACCAAAGACAAATCAATCCCGGCGTAGTAGATAAAGATGATTTCCACCAAGCTATTAAAGACGCTGGATATCACGGTATTTACAATAGCGGATTAGATAAAGATACTATGGGTATGGTTGTCGGTATGTTTCATCCAACCGATGTAAACGAAGAACACGAGATGCACCCTAAAGATTATGACGAAGCTAGTTCAAAGAATCATCATGATGAGCAAAAATCAATGTCTAACGCCCAATCCCACGCTAATGTTTACGGTCATCACAATCCTGAGTTTTTACATAATTTGAAAGAATCATTTAAGGTCAAATAATATGAAAAAAACTAAACTTCCACTATTCCCAGATTCAGAGTTACCTCAAGAAGAGCAGAGTAATTCTGGATTAAGAAATGAATATCAGCAATTAATAGCTGATGACGGTAGTTATAAATCATCAAGTAATATCCAAAGACACGCTCAAAAACATGGTTTCACCCCAGAAGAGTATTTTCATGCTCTAACTACACATCCGGGCTTTTTAAACGAAAATCCTAGAGCTATAAGAACTATGATTCAAGAAAGCGGTCAAAATACTGAGGCAAATAACGAGAAAATATTCCAAGCCTTAAAAAAGAAAGCTAAGGGAAATGAAGGCGCTAGAGATACTTTAGAAGCTATAGTCAGACATGGACAAGTTCCTCAATCTCTACTAGAAGATGTTGCTAAAGGCAAAGATAGTATTATAGCAACTAGGCATAGGACTGATAGTGACGAAGAAGTGGCAAATGATGTATTTGGTAGACTTGCTCAAAATGATAATTTAGAAGAAAAACACTTTAGATTTCTACACGATAAGAATCCGGCAGCCGTAGCTAGAATGTTTGATAAGTTACCAGATGATATTAAAAACAGCCTTATTAAAGATGATAAGACTATAGATAAAATTTCTGGTAGAGATTTAAGAAATCATATTGAATCCGAGATGGCTAATCCTGAAGGTAGTGACCAGAAGTTTGGAGCCGCTGAAGCTAGAGCTATTCTCAATCATCCATCTCAGAGACATAAAGATTTAACATCCCAAGACCAGTTTGACCATGTATTAGGTAAATTACCTGAAATTGAAAGAAAGGCTTTTGCAGATAAGTATCTTGGTATTGAAGGTGGAGAGCAGACTGATGCTGAAGGTAATAGATTAACTCCATTTCAAGATAATGAACTTCCTGAGGTTGAATTTGAAGGTGAGCATAATTGGAATAATTGGAATCACGGCGAAGGCTACGACCAAGGAATGGCTAGTAAATTAGCTGCCTCTAAACATATCTCTGATGACCAAGCAGACCACATCAAAAGACACGGCTCTTTTGATGAAAAATATAATTTATACCATAATCAAGATATAGACCCTAAACATGGCGTTGAAATGTTCCGTAAATGGAATCAAGACCATGAGCAGCATGGTTATGATGACGAGCAATTACAGAATAGATTTAAAAAAGACAAAAAAGATGTTTTTGATATCGATGATGTAGAAGAAGATTATTGGAATGAGCACGAAGACGATATGCGTGAAGCTGGAGATAACTGGGCTAACGAAAGCTATTCTATGGATAAATATCTTCGTGATAACAATATCAATGCTTGGAAAGATAAAGACCCTTCAGACCATAGAGGCGGAGAGGATTGGGTTGATGAGCATCTAAGAGAGAATCACGATTGGAAAGGCGATAACGCTAAATCTAAACAAAATGAAGGTCGTAATGACTTTGATGCTTTAAATAAACTAGCTGAAGAATACGATAGAAATAATCTTATTAATTTAGACGATTTTAAAGAACATACAGGGATGGAGCATCCTTCTGAAATTGGTATTCCGTATAATGAGAAAGCCGATACTATCGACATGGACCATATTCATGATAAATTAGATGAATTTGGCGGTCCTTTACAGATAGATTACGCTAATCATGACGACTACACTATTCATAACCACCCTGATTTTGACGACAGATATACTGACGCTGTAAATGAGTGGCGTACTCACATGGATAATTCAGGTGACTTACCTGATGATTATTACGAAGACCATTCAGATGATTATTACTATAGCGAAGGATATAATAACTCTCGTGCAGAAGGTGAGAAAGAATGGAAAGAAAGACACTTCAAAGAAGAGCTTTTACCAGACCTTTACGCTAACTCTCATAATGATGATAGATTTGTTCCTGAGCATATTCGTGACCATTTACCAGAATATCAGCAATTAAAAGAGAACAGGATTAATAAAACTGGAGATGGAGCTAATGGTCCATTTCTAGATAAGTATATAAAAGAGCGTTCTAGAGAGCATGAGTATGGAGAAGACCAACACGCTTATGAAATGGTAAAAGACCACGCTAAAGCTAACGGTGGCTCTATTGACGTTGGAACTATGCATAAAATATTCCCTAACCAGAAAGAGAAGTGGAAGAAAATTTTTGACGGTAAAGGTAAATTAACTGAAGCTGAAGTAGATGAAAAAATAGCTCAGATACCTAAGACTAAGTATGGAATAAGTTACGGTAAATGGGATTCTAATAAAATGCAGAATCTTAATCGTCAAGATGAGACCATTATGCGTTTAGACCATACGGATGAGTCTTTAGCTCCTATCAAAGAAGACCCTGAAATGTTTAGAACTTTCAATAAAGTAATGGAAACTTCTAAGCGTTCTGGACATCCTACTAAAGATAGAACGATTGCTTGGTCTCGTGTAGATATGTCAGACCCGAAACACTGGCTAGTTGATGAACTTCAATCGGACTTTGGTAAGACAATGACTCAGTATCTTAAGAGTAACGGTCATGAAGATAAGGCTAGTCATATCGAGAAGATTTCTGATTACCATAAAAACTGGCGTGAAGCTTTACTGAATCACATTATTAAAGAAGCTAAGAAACATGGCGTAGAAAAAATCTCAACTCACTCTCCAGAGTCTAAGTCAGCTCACACCGGTTCGGACACTACTCATAGTGTTTATAATGATAGTTACGGTAAAGTTCCTAAATCTATGGGTTTTAAGCCTGTATCTGGCGATACATTACCATTAACAGATACTGGCAAAAGCACTTTTGTTAAGAAAGGCTCGTCTGGTAGTGACCCTACAAAACATAAGATGGCTATGGACCATCATGCTCAAATGAATTTAATTCATGATAAAATAGCTAGTGAGTTGGGTACTAATCCAGCGGCAGACACTCATAGGAAATTATCACAACATCATAAAGACTTGTTTGGACAACACGGCGCAAAACTTAAGCAGATAGACTCAGACCATGGTTATAATGGAATGAGTATTCCTAACGTTGCAGAAAACCTGACAGATATAGAACACTTAAGAAGCGATGCTAATAATGCAGGTCTTACTGCCGAGCACGTACCTCATAAAAATGATGATTTATTAAATAAACCAATTGAAGGCGATAAGGCTCTTGGCGGTCATACTCTAGAACTTAACCCTAGATTAATTAAGCATTTTATTGATGTTGCTGATACGCTAATGAAGGTCGAAGTTCTTTTTGTAAATACACTTGCTAAAAATGAAGATACTGATAAACTATTAGACAAAATTAAAGTTTTAAGAAAGTACCTAGGGTATGGGGTTTAATATGAGTATTAAAGAAAATCTAGAACTACTCAGTAAGATTGAGGATATTGTAGAATCAGAGCTTAAAAAAGGCTTTATTGATACAGATATGCTTAATAAAAAATCTTCAGTAGTTCCTAAGGTTTCTTTAAATCCAGAACATGGTGCGAGAATTGCTCACGCCTATGAAACAATGAAGCATGAGCCTAATCATCCTCAAGTTAAAAACGCTTATAATTCACTAATCAAAGAAACTAAAAAACAATATAAGGATTTATTAGGTAAGGGTTATAAATTTTCTAGGATAACAGACCCAGATTTTCAACCGTATAAAAACTCTAAAGAAATGCATTACGATATCGAAAACAATAAGCATTTGTATTACTTTCCCACTTCTATGGGTTTTGGCTCTGAGGGAGAGCATCCAAAAGACCACCCTTTATTGCAACCTACTGAGTTTTACTCTCATGATGGGGAGCAAATGATGGCTAATGACCTACTGAGGCAAGTTCATGACATAAATGGTCATCATATGGGTGGCAAATCAGGATTCGGTCCTACAGGAGAGCATCAGGCTTATTTGACCCACAAAAAAATGTATAGCCAGTCAGCTCAACCAGCTCTCGCTAATGAGTTAATTATGCAGAATTCTTGGGTGAATTTCGGACCTCATGCAGAGAATAATAAGAAAAATCCTAAAAATACTATCTACGCTCCACAAAAAGCTGGACTTGTTCCTGAATGGGTTTATAATAGTAAATGGCATGGTGAAAAATGAGCCGTTCTAGAAAATGGTCTTTAGATAAATTAAAGCAAGTAGCTGCAAAGTATACTAAAAAAAGTCATTTTCAAAAATTTGACAATCCTGCCTATCTTTCAGCCTCCAGACAGGGTGTTTTAGATGATATATGCTCTCATATGCAACAGAAAAATTATAAAAAATATTCTAGCGAAGAAATCAAGGATATAGCAGGGCTATATAGAACAAGAACTGTTTTCCAAAAAAGTAATAAGCAAGCTTACACTCAGGCTCTTTTAATGGGCGAGGATTCCTTAGACAGCGTATGCTCACATATGCATTGTGTAAAAAAAATACAAAAACACACTAAAGAAAGCGCAGCTAAAGATGCTGTAAAATACAAGACCAAAAGGGAATTTTGTATTAACGATGCGGGTTCTTATTTAGCGGCGCTTAAAAATGGTTGGATAGATGATATTTGCCAACATATGATAAGGAGTACTAACTCATCAACAGCAGAGAGATTTATCTTAAGCAAAGTCCAGCGATACCATCCCGATGCAATTCAGAGGTATTTCTTTAATAAAGATAAGAGATTTAGGCAAAGCAGATATCAGTTGGATATCTATATCCCAAGTCTTAATAAGGGTATAGAGTACGATGGTACTTATTGGCACTCAGTAAGTGTATTGGCTAAAAATAAGAACATTTCGATAGAGGAAGCTAGTAACTATCACGCCGATAAGGATGCTTTTTTTAGTAGTATCGGGATTGAAGTTTTACATATAGCTGAAGATAGTTGGGAAGCTCAAGAAATTTGGCAAAGCAGAATCTTTTTGAGTTTTATAGGTGTACTACCGAAAGTACCTTCTACCAAAAAACAAGATTTCTTTAGAAAAAACACTGACGAATATATAGAAGAATTAAAATCTATTTAATAGGATTATACATGTCTTTACATAAAAAACACAGACGTAATACATCAGAATATCTAGAAGAGCTTGAAAACTTAGGTATATTAGGTAAGTCAGAAGAATATGAAAAGCTTGAAAAAGGTTCTTTACAGCGTAGACATAAGTTTAATCCTAAAGCTCCAGAAAACGATAAAACTAGATTACAGCAAAGAGCTTGGACTCATGATGAAGAATCTGAAGCTAGAGATTCTTTACAGCCGATGGACGATACTGCTAAATTTCGTTCTTTAAGAAAACTAGCAGGTCAAACTCATGTTAGAAAACACCCTCAAACTGGTGAAAATCTATACCTTATGCATAGAGGTATGGGTCAGGAAGAGTTTGCTGGAACTAATAAAAATGGTAAAACAGTGCATATTGCAGGAGAAAGAACTAGTTGGACTCCAGATAAAGAAGTAGCTGAAAATTTTGGTCAAGAAAACGGCGATAGAGCTACTTATGGCGGCGGAGTAGTTTCTGCTTGGATTCCAGAGTCAAATCTTATCCATAACCCTAATCAATTCAACGCTCCTAGTAATATTAAAGACGAAGGTAATTTAAGTGAGTTTCAGAAACAACTCAACTCAACAAAGGCATCTATAGGTAAGTACGGCTCAAAATTCAAAGACCGCTCAGTTACCGAAAGAGAAGAGAAAGAATGGATTGTAGAACACGATAAACATGGCTTTCATCATGCAAACCTAGACGCTTTAGTACCACACAAAGCTGACGCTAAAATTAATCAAAAACAAGGCAAGTCTGGCGATAAGTCTTCTTATAAAGCTAAAGATTTAAAACAAATGAAACCTAGAGATACTCACCAAGGTCAATTTGGCTGGACTCCAAAAGAAAAACTTGCAGCCTCAGAAAAAATCAATAATTCACTTAGAAAAGATGAAGAGATGGACGAAGCGCCTAAAAAATCAAAAGGCGCAAAGCAAGAAGAAGAGAAGGTCGGAGAGGCTTTATCTAATCTAGCTACCGATAAACAGACTACGGCTGGAATGAATAGCCGTATCTACAGTATGCCTAGCGCTGATAAAATGAAGCGCTCGAAAATGGCACAAAAAACAGGTCAAATTCCTAGCTCTATCAATATTTATGGCGCTCACTATCCTGTAGTTCGTTTAATGGATGATAATAAGACTCTTTTAGTTCATACATCGCCATACGGTCAAGATGGTAAAACAGAAGAGCTTATTGAGAAAATAGGTATGCAATTACCTGAGCATTTCCCAGACGCTCACGTTATTGAAATTCATCATCCTGACTATAGACATTCAGCCAGAATCATGAAAATGAGGAATCCTAATACTATTGCTGAGTATCTAAAACATGCTTCAGAAAATCATCCTGATGAGAACTACAGAAAACATGCTGCTGAAGCTCACTTACATCTAACTAACCTTAATAAGATTAAAAAAGGTGAGTTTACTAAACCTATCCACGCTAAGCGTACAGCTAGTGAAGGGTTTGACTACGATAAGAACGTCAAAGGTAGAGTAGATAGATTACACAATTATTTAACATCTTTAGGACTTACTCCAGACGTACAAGATGATGAAAGCGGAAGAGATTTAGGAAGTAAAAGCCCTACATCTTTGACTATTAATAGACAAGGCGACCCGCATGACCAGCAAGTTCTACACGAGGCTGGACATGCCTTACTTACTCCTCCGGGGATGAATTTACCTGAATATCAAAATCGTATTGGAGCGCCGGGGTTTTTAGGTAAGTTAAAACAAACACAGACATCTGGTGAATTAAAACCAATGCATGGCGGCGGTATGCCTGAGCAAACAGCTCAGCACATGGAGGGTGGTATTGCTCGTAGAGCTGGTATTGAACCTTTCAGAACTCCTAAACGTGGGAAGGAAGGAACTTCAGAAGAGCTTGCTAGAGAACATGCTAAACAGACTCTTAATGACTTGGACCAAGGTTTTTATAGATTCGACCCATTTACTGGAGAGAAAGAATTACAAGCTAATCCAAACACATTAATTAATGCTAAGTCACATAAAGACTCAGGCTTATTTGGTAAGATTCGTCGTCAATTAATTGAGCAGCGTAAGTCTAGAGCCAATATTCCTCAGGAAGATTTAGATGATATGGCAGCTAGTGAAAAAGACGTATCTAAGCCATTCGGTCAACATCCTCGTAATTGGTATAAGGATAAGAAGTCTCAAGAGAAGCGCAAAATCATCGCTGAAAAAGATAGGCAGAAAACAGGTGCTAAAAAACCACTTGATGCCGCTTTAGATAAATTCAAAGATTTCAATAAAGCCGAAGCTCCTAAGCCTTTCAAAACTGGCGACAGAGTTAATCATAAAGCCCACGGAGTTGGAACTGTACGTCAATCTCATGGCGATGGTCACTATACTGTAGGTTTTGATAATAGTAAGGACACTAGCCTTAATTACAAAGGACTTAAAGTTCATTCCAATGATTTTAATAAACCTCAAATTAAGAAATCTTCAGTAGCTTCTAGTCCAGTAGTTCCTGAGCAATTAGAAGGTTCTTTACAAAAACCTTTTAAGTCTAAAAAGAAACGTAAAGTATCTTCTGATGAAATTCAAAAATGGGAAGGTAAGGCTCTCAAGTCAGGGGCTCTAGCTTTAGCTTTAGCTCATGGCGCTCATTATATGAATCAAGAAAATGTTGAAGCTGCTAAAACGCCAGCCTCAAGAGAAGTTGCAGCCGCACCAATTGACCCAGCTCAAAGAGCTAGGGAATCAGGTAGAGCGCAAGCTGACGCTGACGTAGCTCAAATTATGCAGCGTAATTTTGTTAAGCACAATCCTTATAAGCCAAGTCATATTGCTATGAAAGAAACTATCAAGTCAAGTCCTGATTTGATGAATAAATACGGATACGCTCTTAAAATGAGTAAACCGGCTTTATCTGAATTAGTTCAAAGCCACCCTACAATGGGTCAAGAAGTTGGCGAGGCTCACTACTCTAAGTTGAATCAAGAGTTTGGTGGAGATAATGAAAAGATAGACCATGCTTGGAGAAATGGAATTAAGGCTACTAAAGTTAAATTTGGTATGGAGAATCAATAGGTTACGTTTAAGGCTTGTAAAAGCCCTCCTTATTGTGGTATAATTCAAGTAAGGGAGGGCTTATGAAACAAATATTTTTATTTATTAGTTTAATAGCCGCAACTACGCTTAACGCTTATGATTTTAAAACACCACGAGTTAAGCCAGTTAAGAGTAAAGTATTAGAACAGATTATCAAGAACAAGCCGGATATCGATAAGAATTTAGCCAAAAAACTCGCTAGTTCAATTGAAAGATATGCTAAAATATATAAAGCTGACCCTCATAGAGCCGCAGCAATAGCTATGCAGGAATCAGGCTACAGAAATATAGCTACTACTAAGCATGGGAGTCATTTTGACGTTGGTATGTTTCAGATAAATATTCGCACTATTAAAGAATATGGATTTAATAAGAAAGAACTGATTAAAAATATTGATTATGCCGTAGAAAGTTATTTTAAAGTTGTTACTGATAAGAAAAAAGCTTGTAAGTACTTGAAAGAAGATGCATGGAGCTGCTATCACTCGAAAACCAAGCACTTAAGAAATAAGTACAAATCGTTAGTAAACAGATTTTATGTAAAAAAGGGCTATAATGAAAAAATCGCCAACAATTAAGCCTTTCAAGAGGGAAGAATACGAGAAAGTTGTAAAAACTTTTGATTGGGATGAATTGGCTATAGATTTGATTAAGCTTCAGATTGAATTTGAAGAGCTTAAAGAACATCTAACACCTAAAGAAATTGAGTTATTTCAACAACTTATACTTATATACGAAACTGAAAAAGCTGAGAGAGTGTCTGACCAGTACGACCATTCAAGACGATATTTCGGAGACCAGTCGTTTGGAATTCCAGAAACAGAGCTTAGTGAAGAAGACCTAGAAAACCTTTAAAAATCGTAATCTTTACCTTATAGGAGTATATTATGGATAATATCAAACCTGAAGAGGTTGAGTCGATTAAGGTTATTGGGGAGCTTCATGGAGAGGACGTTAAGGTTATTAAGACCATTGGCGGGTTTTTCTGTGCTGTCGGGCGTAAGTCTAAAAATAAGAAAACCGTAGAGCCTCTTGCAGCAGGTTCTCACGTTGCATTAGTTTCTCACCAACTTGATAAACAGTTTAAAAACGAATTCAGACCAGCTATGTTTAAGTCTGAATCTGAATTACTACCTATTGTTAAAGAATATACAAAAAAGCTACCTCAAGAATTGGTTGATAATGGATATGAATTATTCACTTTAACTAAAAATGAAAAAGTTAATTTCGTAGCTACTAAACGTGGTGCTGAAGTATTGAACTTTGAAGGTTCTATTGGCGTTGACGGTGTTGAATTAGATAGAGTATACCCTGTTTCAAATAAGGGAACTAAAGAAACAAGCTCTATTTGCCATGTTATTGCAGAAATTATTAATGACCGAGAATAAGATAGTAAGTTTACAGAAAGTTCGCTCAGACAAGAAACAAAAATCTAGTATGAGAATGTTAGATGCTTCAGCCAGCTACACATGTATTGAAAAATGCTTGAAATATTTAGAAATGAACGATATGCCTGAGCTTAAAGAACTTAAGAAAGATATGAAAGAAGTAATGAAGAAAATGATTGAGATAGGAAAAAATGGCTAAAAGACCCGCTAAAGGACCTCAATTAAACACCCTACCAAAGGCTTCTAATCAGCTAGAGCAGATTAGTTTCAATTTGGATAAGCAGGATAGTTTTATTAAGTCTCATGGCGTTACTTTTGAACATTATAGAGCTATACCATCTCCTATTGGTTTAAAGGACCGTGGAGAATACAGAAGAAGTGATTCTCTCGATACTATTTCTTCAAATGGTTTTATTTATAAGAAATGTGGGACCTTTACTGCTGTTCTTTTGGGTAATAATAAGAGAGAGCAAGATGTAGAGGGTGGGATGTTTGATTATTCTACCGCTAGATTAACTCTTCCTAGATATTATGATGAAGATGATACTCATAAAGGCGAAACAATTCATTTAGCTCCGGGTGATAGAGTTTATATTAAGGATATGGAAGTTGCTGTAGTTAATTATCAAAGAGTTGATTATAATCCAGCAGGTATGGACTTTTTACAATACCCAGCCTTGTGCGTAGAATTCTTGATTGATTCCCGTGGACTTGAATATAAGCAAGGTCATGATTTTAGAATTGCTAGTAATGGATGTATTGATTGGATTGATGGTGGAAAAAACCCCGGAATAGACCCAGATACTAAAGCTGGAAGAGTTTATAGTGTAAGATACAGATACTCAGCTCATTGGTATATAGCTAGTATTATTAATGAAATTAGAGTTGGGAATATAACTGAAAATGGTGTGAGAAAACCTTCTAGGATGCCTTACCACGCAATGATTCAGAGAGAGTATGTTTATCATCAAAAAAATAACGATGGTGAAAATGAAAATAAAAAAGAAAATGGTCAGCCAAGTCGTGTTTCTCCGAAACCAGACGAAGATGTTGAACCTAACAAATATCAAGTAAAAGTAAACGTTAATACACTTGAATAGAGAGGAATATATGGAAAGAAAAGGCAAAAACAAAAACTTTGACCCGCAATTAACTGCGAGTAATTCTTATAACGACCCAGCCGGTGCTCAGAAGAATGTAGTTGTAGGACCTAAGCTTAAACCTATTCAGCTTACGGCTACAACTTGGACAACTGATGCTACTACAGCTCGTCAGATTCAAGCCGGTACTCAATTGGCTATTTATAATAATTCATCCACGCTTTATAGTGCAACATTTGGACAAACATCATCTGTAGCAGCCGCAGCCGCAGGAGCTGTAGATGCTTCTGGAAATGTTTCCTGTGCATGTAAGCCTAATGACTGGACGTATCTTGCAGCTTCTGAAGATACTTGGGTAATTACTCAAAACGCCCTATTGTTAGTATTTATTATCGATGACCATACAACAATGAAATAATATGAATTCTAAACAGTTAGCTTTTATAAAATCTATGGTCGGTGATGATTTTCTAGAAACTCTAGGAAAGTCAGAGCTATATAAACCCGATACTAAAACAACTGTAGACCCTCTTGAAATTAAAGCAGCCTTAAGTATTGTTCCTAGAATCCTATTGTCATTTTTGATTAATGAACTTAAGCCTATGAAAGCTAAGGAAAATAAAGATATTCATATTCCTTGGGCTCCGGGTGTATTGCACGTTGAGAAACATGGACCGGATATCTATAGTGGTCAGATTACAAGCGCTGAAAATAAGATTATTTATGAATTCAAGTACCGCTCTCTTCCTTCCGTAGGATTGGTCATCCTGACCACGTTTGAGCTTTATGATTTAGAAGAAATGCACCAAGCGCCTGAGCCTGTCGTAACCATTACACCAGCAGAACCAGAAACTAAGTCATTGCAAGATTTAATCGATGAAAGATTGAAACTTCATGGTATTATTAGAGAAGTAGTAGACCAGAGACTCTCGGAGAGAGAGGCTATACAACAACTTCTCCTTATGAGACTCAAGCCAATTATGGAAGAGTCAGAGGAACATCATAGTGAGCCTACAATGGACAAGAAATTAAAACTCAAAGAATTCTTAGAGAATAGAAAATTACAGCCAGTAGATATGGACAAGAAAGAAGATATTAGATGTCCAGACTGTAGTTTTAAAATATTTAAATCAGGTGAATCAGCTATTAAATGCTGTATTTGCTATGGTTCGTATCATAATAAAGAAATCAAATTTAAAAAATCAGAGAAGGGTGTTAATTTTAATTTCCCTAAAGATTTTGATGCTGAAAGTATTAGTATGCTGATAGAAGCAATTAAAGGTAAAAAATAGGGGTAATATATGGCACGTAAGTACATCGCCGTTAATGGAGATTCAGTGGGTGATTCTATTGGAAACGCAATTGTTTCAGATAATCACGAAGAACTATCTAGAGTTTCACAAGCGGTTAAAAGCGCTCACCAATTTATTGACCAGTGGGTTGAATCTCACGGCGGTAAAGTAATTGTAACTTCAGGTGACGAAGGAATCTACGAAATCGATGAACAAGCTCTTCAGCAATTAGAGAGTATTCGTGCTGAATATCAAAAGATGGCTAATACTACTTTAACAGTGGGTGTTGGTAGTAGTATGTCAGAAGCTTCAAAAGCTTTGATATACGGTAAGATGAACAATAAGAATCAAATCGTAGAATACGAACCGCAAATCGATGACTATATTGCTAATGATGGCGAAGCTCAACAACAAGAAGAGCAAGCTGAGTCTCAATTCCCTGAAGAAGCTCAAGAAGAGGGTGAAGAATCTGAACTACTATCTCCAGATGGAATTGAACAAGAAGGTCAGGAGCAAGAAGCTTTCGAGCAAGGTGCTGAGGGTGAAGAGGAATCCCAAGAGGGCGAAGAACAGTTTGAAGGTGAAGAATCTGAAGGCATGGAAGGCGAAGAAGAGTCTGAAGAGCCTCAAGCTAAGATGCCTCTTAAAGCCGCTGTTGATGAACATAAGAAATTAGTAGGTGCTTTAAAATCTCCCGGTAAAGAAGATGACCAACAACAGTTAGAAGAGCAAAGCTCTGAACTTGAAGACCTAGAGGGTCAGCAAGAGGAAGCTGAATACGCTGACAATGAAGAACAGCCGGAAGGTGAAGAGTCTGAAGAAGGCGAAGAACAGTTTGAAGAAGAGCATGAGCAATCTGAAAGCCCTGAAGAAGAAATGGCTGAAGATGATGAGCAGGACGAGTCTGAAGAAAGTCAATTACCTCAAGAGGGCGAAGAAGAGCAATTTCAAGGTGAAGAATCTGAAGATGAGTTAGAAGACCCTAGTAATCCTCCTCATGAGCAAGGATTAAATCCTGAAGAAGAAATGGCTCATGATGCTGAAGAGCAAGAAGATGATGAGCAGGATGCTGATAATATTGAAGCTGACGAGGAGCCTAATGCTCTTGATGGTAATACTGAGCCTGACGATGAAGATTTTGAACAAGATTCTGAAGAATCTATCGATAATCAATTAGCAGATGAAGAAGATATGGAAGGTGAAGAATCTGAAATTCCTGAATTAGGAGAACATGAGATTGCTCAAGATGGTGAAGAACAGCCTGAAGAGGGTGGGGATAGTCAATACGGAATTATGTCTGAAATGATGAACTCAAATCTTCCTGAAGACGGTGAAGAAATGGGTGAAGAAGAGCCTTCTGAGGACAGTGATACTGAACTTAATTCTGATATCGTAGAATCTCTGATGGCTTTCAAAGAAAATAAAGAAATGTTAGAAGAACTTAAACAGAGTAATCCTAAGCTTTATCAAGCTAATATTATGATGCTTCGTTCTATGATTGAGATGGCTAAGAAGTTAAAGATGAAACCTGAGCAAAACTTTAATCAAGCTTCTGCTAATCAGGGAGCTTCAGAAGAAATGCCTGACCAAGATGAGATGATGGATGACGAGGAGCAAGCGCAAGCTGGGCAACAAAAACAACAGCCTCCTATGCAGCAAAGACAGTCTCAGCCACCTCAAGCTCAAAAACAGACTCAACCATTTCAAAAGTCTGAGAATAAAAAGGTGACTCCTGTAAAAAAGCAGTAGGGCGAGGGAATATACCAAATTCACCATTTTCTTTGCCTGATAAACCTGTGAAACACATACCCGTACATCAACAACCGGTTGGCGCTAAGCGTAAAATGAAAATAAAAGTTCAGGATGGAACTACCGGTAAAGTTTCGTGGCGTTCTGGTAAGAAAGGACTGGTGCGTGATTATGATGGTGATGCAATCTCTACCAATTACTCTAATAAGGATATGAAAATCAGTCATAAGGTACACGGTGGAGCTAAGGGTAAAACCGGTAAAGCACCTACTGATGGTAAAATGCCTGAGATGCCGGAAGAATAAGTATGGATTTTAAAATTGAAATCGATGCCAAAGAGATAGCTAAAGAATTTGGTAAATTAAATAAAGATGTAGAAGAGGCTGTTACTAAAGCAGTTGAAGCTACGTCCTTAGTTACTCATGCTAGAGCTAGGGAGATGGCTGCTGAAAAATTAGGTAGTACTAAGTATGCCTATATGGATGCTCTATCTTGGAAGAAAGTATCAGATGGCTTTTGGTTAGTAGAGCTTGATATGAAGAAGGCTGGATGGATAGAAGAAGGGCGTAAGTCTGGATTTATGGAAGAGCTTCTTAGAGGTAAATCTTCTAGGACAGGTAAGAGCGGTAAAAAATACGCAATTATTCCATTTCAACATAATAAATCTAAAGAGCAAGGTCAAACTCCTAAAGCTCAAGGTTTAATGGACCAGATTAAAGTTTTTTTGGATGACAAAAAAATCTCAACTACCAAGTTAGATTTCAATGCTGACGGAAGCCCTAAGTTAGGTTTATTACATAAGTTCGATATTGCTAGTGCTAAACCCTCAGCTAAAGCTAAATACCCAGCTCTTAAAGGTGTAAGTATTTATCAAAGAAAAGATGCTGACGGTACTGTTAAAAGAGATGTTATGACTTTTCGTATTATTACTGAAGACCATAAAGCTGAAGGAAGATGGAATCATCCGGGCTCTAAAGGTGCTTTCATTATTGATGAGTGTTTCATGTGGGCTAGTACATATTTTGATACTGTAGTTTTACCTGAAGTATTAGGTAAATTTAAATGAATAATGCGGTAGCTATAGATATATTCTTACTGTTTCAGATTTTAAGTATCGTTATTGTCTATCTTGAATGGGATAATATGTCAAAGAATTGCAGTAAGCGTATTCTGGTTGGAAGACTTTTTATATTCTTCTTACCCAGTTTAGTTATGTTAAGTTTATTAATAAGACCTCTGGAGTAATATGTTTATATACAAAATAACCAATATAATTAATAAAAAAGTATACATAGGAAAAACTATAGGGTCTGTTGAAAAAAGATGGCAAAGACATGTTAGGTATTCAAAAAATCCAAAATACTGTAAAACTAAAATAGCTAATACTATCAACAAAAACGGTATTCAAAATTTTAAAATTGAGACTATTGATACGGCGTTGACTCTATGTGAACTAAATGAAAAAGAGATTTATTGGATATGTAAATATAATTCATTTATAGATGGCTATAATCTTACTAATGGCGGAGACGGTGGCGCTCAGGAAGGTGAAGCTCTAGAAAAAATCAGACAAAAAGCAAAAAATAGGATTACATCCCTAGAAACTAGAAATAAAATGAGTATCGATAGAACAGGTCATTTAAATGCAAGAAGTAAAAAAGTCACCATTGTAAGTGAGGCGGGTAAAGAGATAGCTTCTTTTTACTGCTTAAAGTACGCTTGTGATTATTTAAATATAAATTACTCTACAGGCAGAGCAATTGCTCAGAAAATAAACAAAACAAATAAAACAAAAGTAATTATTAATTACGTGTAGGTAAATATGGCGATTTTTGCTGGCGATGTAATCATTAAAACCGCTATAGAACTAGGGCTAGATGATTTACGTAAAAATAATTGGCTAATTGAGGATATCTTCTCAGACTTTATTGAGAATCCTATTTTAGCGCAACAATACGGTATGAAAGAAATTGAAAATGCTAAAAATTTCTTAAAAAACAATAAGATACATATTTTTATGGCGCATAGATTAGACAAAGAGGAGCTACCATGTATCACAATAGCTCTTGGAGATTCTACTGAAGATAAGTCTCTAGCTACCCTAGCTGACCAAAGTGCTGATATTGAAGATATGAGCGCTGAAGATATTGGTAAACCAATTCAATACATTATTAAGCCTTTTGAAGTGGTTAGTTATAATCAAGCTACCGGTACGGTGACTATACCTAAAGATGATAATTTCCAATATGTTAATGAAGGTATGCTTTTAGTAGATTCAAGTACTGGAAATGCTTGGGTTATTAGAGGTAAGAAAGCTGGGAATAAGCTCCTTATAGACCCCGGCTCTGAATTAGACGGTGAAAAATTTGGAGTGGCTCCTAAATATCAAATGTATAGAGCTAGAAGAGAACGTATTATATCTCAAGAAAGCTATAGTATTGGATGCCATACACATGGAGACCCTGCTACATTATTGTTTTTATTCGGTTTTGTTAAATATTGTCTATTGAGATACCGTGAAGGTCTTCTTGAGGCTAATAATTTTCAATTATCTAACCTTAGCGCTACCGACTTAATTAGAAACACAGCCTTTCAAGCTGAAAACGTATATTCTAGATTTATAACTCTTTCAGGTCAAACAGAAGAGAGCTGGATTAAGACTCCTTATAGAACTATTGAAGCGGTAGGAATAGAAGATGGTGAAGCTACTGGAATAAGAATAATTAGCAATGAAAATACCGACCCTGATTCGGAAGAATCGGAAAATGATTTATGGGATACTATTGATTCAGAATCTTAATCTTTAATATATAAATAGAGGGTTGTATGTCCAAGGAATATAAACAGGACGAAGTGGCAAAACTGCTTACTAAGTCAATTATAGGTAATGTTAAGAAGGCTTTAGCTGGAAAATCTCCGGTCGAGGATGTTCTTGACCCTAATTTTAAGCCCGAAGCTGACCCACTTAAGATACCAGCTCCTAAAGAATCAGTTATGAATAAAGCTAAGCCGTCGAAATTAAAAGGTTTTCTAGATAAAAAGATGTTAAAAAAGAAAAAATGTTAATCTTTAAAATATCATAGTTTAAAGGATATATTATGTCAGAAAAGAATTACACACCCGTAGAAGCTGCCAAGAAAGTCTTGGAGAAGTGTCAAGAAATGTACAATTCTCAAAAGATTGAAAAAGCTGAAGCTATTGATAAGTGTGGAGAAATGAAAGCTGAGAAAAAAGAAAAATTTAAAGCTGAACTTGATAAGGTTGAGGAAAAAGAAGTAGTTCAACCTCAGGGCGTTCAAGAAATGCATCCTAAGCTTAAAAGCTTCATCGAAAAGAGAAAAGCTAAAAAAGCAGCTAAAATGGAAAAGATGATGGGGATTGGAGAAAAAGCTCCTGTAGCTCCAGCAGCAGCTCCAAATACTATGGATAAGCCTAAAGCTTCAGCTAAACCTATGGCTCCGCAAGCTCAAAGCGCAGCTCCTGTAAATGCTCCTAAACCGGCTTTACCTAAAGTTGGTGGACAGATGAGCAAATCAGAAAAGAAGAAATAGTATGAGTAAGAAAAATAAAAAACAAAACGTTGAAGTAGAGCAAATTGAAGCAGCTATAGATGCTGCCGTTGAAGCAGCTCCCGAAGCTGCCGTTGAAGCAGCTCTTGAGAATACTCTTGAAGAAATGAGAGAAAAACGTAGAGAAGTTGGTGAAGCTAAGAAAGCTGCTAAGGTAGCTGAACTTGACCAGAGAGACGAATTTAGAAAGTTTTTTGCTAAAAAACGTGAAAAACTAAGCCTTGATTCTTCTATGGAGCACATTTTGTGGTTACATTTTGTGGCAACGGGACATGCTGAAAAAGAAAAATTTGAAGACGGCTTAAAACATTTTGGAATACATTAATAAGTAGGAGAACAATATGGCTCAAAGAATTACAACCAGTTTTGTAAACACCAACAGACCCGGTGCTTATTTCGACGTTAAAGTACGCTCTAACCCAGTTGGCGTAGCTTCAAGCGGTAACATTGTTATTATCGGGGAATCATCTGCCGGTAAACAATTTGCTGACGAAGTTTTAAAAGATAACTTCTATACACCTGACCAATTGGACAGAGTACTTAGTAAGTATGTATCTGGACCAATCGTAGATGCTTTTAGAGCGCTATCATCTCCTAGCTCTGACGCTGACGTTACAGGTTCTGCAAGCAGAATCTATATTGCTAAAACAAACGATAGCTCAAAAGCTTCTGCTGTACTAGCTTCGTCTTATGGTTCACTTAGCGATAAGAACGTTGGTCTAGATGGTAATAAGTACTATTTCCAAGTTACTCAACTTGAAGATGAAGTAGCTCCGTCAGTTTCTGGCACAACTATTGCAACTTTGGGAGCCGCTCTTACAGGCGTTGAGTTTAAGGTTCGTGTTAACGGTGGAGCTGAAACTTTAATTAATGTTTTCACTGGACCAACTACAGCTTACGACAGTATCGCTGAAGTTATTGCTCTTATTGACGCCGCTCTTCCTGCTGGATTAGCTTGTGTTGCTGGAGCTGCTACTGATTCAATCAAAATTGAAGCTGACGTTGACGCTGCCGCTAATCAAAAAGGTAACGGTAAGTCTTTTGAGCTTATCGATTCATCTCCGGGCGACTTAGCTGCTCTTGGACTTGACGAAGCTCTTTCAGTATCTTCTCAAGAACCTAAAATCCAATTGGATGTCAAGCGTACTGACAATAATACTAACGAATCTTTTTCAGTTCTTGCTGAAGTAGCTCTATTGATCGGATATGCCGGTACAACCGCTACCGTTACTGTAAATGCTACAACTTTAGCTGCTACCGTTACTGGTGGAGCTGGCGCTAACCTTAGCGTTGTTTTAGCTCAATACGCAACTCTTGCAGATTTAGCTGCCTTTATCAACTCTCAGACTGGTTATTCTTGTTCTGTAGTTTCTGGTTCAGGTCAACTTCCTACTTCATCTCTTGACCAAGTGTCAGCAGTTGGAATTTGCTCTACAGCAGCTTCTGCTAAGTCGGGAAGAATCAAGAAAGCTCTTAGTAATTTTAAACAAAAAGTTAGTCAATCAGCAGTTGTTGACTTCTCAGCTACTGCAACTAAAGGTCTTCCTGATGAAATGAGCAATATTGCTTACTTGTCTGGAGGTGCTCTTGGTGCAACTTTAGCTGCTGACGTTATCAATGCAATCGATGAGTGTGAATCAATCAACGTTAACTTCGTAGTACCTCTATTCTCTAGAAACGCTGCTAGTGATATTGCCGATGGTCTAACTGATTCATCTTCAACTTATACTATCGCTGCTGTTAACGCTGCTGTTAAGTCTCACGTACTTAAAATGTCTACAGCTAAAATCAAGAAGCACAGAACCGCTTTCCTTAGCTTCTGGGATAATACATTTGCCTCAGCTCAGGCTGAAGCTTCATCTCTTGCTAACGCTCGTATTTCTCTTGCTTTCCAAAAGACAAGTCAAGTTAATGCTCAGGGCGATATTAAAGAATTCTTCCCTTGGCATACCGCTGCAATTGCTGCTGGTATGCAAGCTGCTGGATTCTACAAAGCCATCGTTAACAAGTTCGCTAACGTTATCAGCTTCAAAGACCCTTCTGGGTTTGATTCTGGTTCACCGGGCGATATTGAAACAGCTCTTGACTCTGGATTGCTATTCCTCGAAAAAGGTGTAGTAGGTAATAAATGGGTATCTGACCAAACAACTTATGGTGTTGATACAAACTTTGTTTATAACTCTATCCAAGCTATGTACGCTGCTGACTTAGTAGCTCTTGACCTTGCTAATAGCTTCCAAACTGCTTTCGTAGGTAAATCTTTAGCTGACGTTGACGCCTCTACAGGTCTTAGCTTCTTGGCTTCTAAGATGGACCTTTACAAGAAGCAAAAATTGATTGCTGCTAGTGATGACGCTCCTCTTGGATTCAAGAACGCAAAAGTTGAAATCTCAGGACCTATCATGTCTGTAGGTGTAGAGATAAAACTAGCAACTGCTATTTACTTTATCCCAATTTCTATTGAGATTTCACAAGTACAAAATAACGCTGCTTAATAACTAAGATTTTATAGGAGATATTATATGGCTAAAGCAAAAACAATGGTAGGAGCAAGAGCGAAAGTCTACGTAGACAACGTTCTAGTAGGAATCTTTGATTCATGCGACTACTCAGTAAACGTAGGTACGGAAGCTATTCACCTTTTAGGTCGTTATAGCGCCGCTGAAATCACTCCAACAAGTTATGAAGCTGTTTCTTTAAACTGCTCAGGATTTCGTTTGATTGGTAACGGTGGACATATTCTTCCAAAAATGCCTAAACTACAAGACCTTCTTCAACTTGAAACAGTAACAATCGCTGTTACAGACAGAGCTGTTACAGACAGACAAGGCGCTGCCAATGCAGCTCCAATCCTAGTAGCTCAAAACTGTGTTCCTACATCTTATGGAACCGGATATTCAGCTAAAGCAACTTCAAGAATTCGTATTTCATATATGGGTACTGTTGCTTACGATGAGTCTGGAGTTCAAGATGAAGGTGATGCTGTAAATCTTCCATAATTAACGGTTTGCCCATGGATGGGCTTTATTTTTAAGGCGCTTAATATGAGTGAAAAACAAATCATATACGACCTTGTAAAAGAAGTTAGGGAAGAGCAAAAAGATATCAAGAATGATATTTCTGATATAAAACAAGTACTTGCCTTAAATACAGCTTCCTTGCAAGAACACATGAGAAGAACTGACGTTCTTGAGAAATTATACTATTCTCAAACTGAGCGTATCGATTCTCTTGAAGAGCCTAAAAAACTTAGAGAACTCCTGTTAAAACGATATGTTAAGGTAGCGGCTTTTTTAACAGCTACATTGACTTTAGCCGCAGCGGTAGCTAAATGGAAAGGGTTTATTTAATAAAAAATACACAATTAGAGATTTATAGAAAGGAGCTAACGCTCCTTTTTTTTTGGTTTAAAAGAGTAATCTTTATAGTATGGAGTCATAGGGTTGACTTCTTAAGGAAACGGTTAGGGTATTATGGCTATCGAAAGAAAGCTGGGCTTAGTTAGTCCGGTATTATTCACATCTAATGGAACCGCTGGCGGCTTAGTCACAGTTCCTGATACTAAAGGCTTTGTAGTTAAAGCCCAAGTAGTTCTTACTGCCGATACACTACCTACCTTACAATTAGAAATCAAAAGAGTCCTTTCTTCAACACAATTCTTAGTGGGTGAAAAAGGCAAGATAGAGCAAAGGGCTAATATTCAAGCCTATACTACAGCTCTTAATTCATCTATATACCAGCCAGAGCAAGACCGTCCCGGCATCATCCTAGAACAGCATGAAAGAGCAGTATACGCTGAAGAGCCTATTATGGCTAAACGGTCTATACTAGTAGACGAGTTTGGTGAATACTACTCTAAAGAAAATCCTTTACCTATAGATATAGAAATGGCTGTCGAAAACTTAAACGTAGATGTTAAGTTAGACGCTTTTTCTGCTACTCCCGATTCTGCCTTGAGTGTAGGAACAGAAGACGGTACTGCTAGCGGTGTTAAACATGTCATTAAAGTAGGTAGTGATTTAAACCTTAGAGTTAAAGATGAATCTGCTATTGTTGTATTAAATGATATTGACAGCGGTATTGATACTGCAAATCTTCATTTGGCAGATATTAGCAGTGCGTTGTCAAGTCCTTTACAAATAGACCAACCTGTAATTGTGGCTGGAACAAAAGATGGCTCACCTACTGGTGAAGTGTTTGTAA
>Ga0247841_10003396_pt1 | contig 29648 bp, 29 predicted proteins | sample LaCruzMarch2015__2_FD_192410 | JGI IMG/M metagenome (GOLD analysis project Ga0247841, IMG submission 192410) | Freshwater microbial communities from meromictic Lake La Cruz, Castile-La Mancha, Spain - LaCruzMarch2015_18m | ecosystem: Environmental > Aquatic > Freshwater > Lake | place: Spain... | reverse complement strand
AGTGGGGCAAAAGCTGTAATTTTGCATGGTAGGTCTGCGGCACTAATGCACTGTGGTTCGGCAGATTTACAAGCAATAAAAACTACTGTTGAGTCAATAAAAATACCGGTTATTGCAAACGGTGGAATAGACACACCTGAAAGCGCCTTAGAGTTTGTAAAAAAAACTGGCTGTGCTGGTCTGATGGTTGGCAGGGCGGCAATTGGTGACCCGTTTATATTTTCAAGAATAATAATCTATCTTTCAACAGGCGAACTTACAAAGCCACCAAACTGGGAAGATCGCCTCAAGGCACTTCAGCGGCACTGCCAAATATGCGCGGAATATTATGGGGAAAAAAATGGACTTATGCGTATGCGCAAGGTCGCCCCGTATTATCTAAAGGCAATGCCAGCGGCGGCGCGTTTGAGGAAACACTTTAACACATTAACAAAAGTAAGCGATGTTGCGGGCTTAATGACAAAATTAAAAACGGCGGAATGTTTTGATGAAGAATACGACTAAGTTTGTTGCCGATGGTGCCCGTTATAGGCGGCAGGGTTTTCCTGAAGCCATATACACCCCTGGCAAAACCAATGAACAACTTGTAAAAATTGCAAAAAAACTATGTCTTGGCGTGGGCCCTGTAATGGCAACAAGGGCAGATGAGAAACACTTTCGTTTTGTAAAAAAACATTTTAAAAATGCCAAGTACTTCAAAATAGCAAGAATTATTTTATTTAACAATGCGGAAAAATTCCAAAACACAACTGCCTATATTTGTGTTGTTAGTGCCGGAACTTCCGATATAGCCGTAGCTGAAGAAGCGGCTGTAACTGCAGAGCTTCTTGGCGTTAAAGTAGAAAGAATTTATGATGTGGGTGTAGCCGGAATACACAGGGTTATAGAGCGTTCAAAAGAAATAAAAAATGCAAGTGCTGTTGTTGTATGCGCTGGTATGGAAGGCGCTCTTGCGAGTGTTGTTGGCGGCTTAGCTACATCACCTGTAATAGGGGTTCCAACATCAGTAGGCTATGGAGTTTCACTTGGCGGCATTAGTGCTTTGTTTACAATGCTTAACTCTTGCGCGGCAAATGTGAGTGTGGTAAACATAGATGACGGTTTTGGCGCAGGCATAATAGCCGCATTAATTTGTAAATGAGGTTTATGTGTCAAATGTAGCTTACTTTAACTTTTCCGAAGGTGTTTCAGGTGATATGATTTTTGCCTCGTTGCTTAGTGCGGCAAAAATTTCTGAAAAAACTTTTGAAAAAGAACTGAAAGCGGTGCTTGGTTTTAAGAACTTCTCTTTAACAGCTTCAGAAAATAAGAAAATTCATTTTCCGTGTATGAAAGTGTGTGTAAAGGGTGATTGGCGCTTTAAAAACCCTTATGAAATGCGCGCAATTATTGCTAATTCAAAACTATCTAAAACATCTAAAAACTACTCGCTTTGTGCCTTAGATAATTTAATTACAGCAGAGGCAAAAGTGCATAATGTTCCAAAAACAAAAGTGCACTTTCATCAAATAAATGCGGTAGATACGCTTATAGATTTAACAGCGCCATTTTTACTCTTAGAAAAACTCAATGTTAGTGAAGTTTACGCATCTATAATAAATACAGGTAAAGCCGCACCTGCTACATTGGAAATACTTCGCGAACATAAAATGTACTTTAACTCAACAGATTGCGAGTATGAACTTGCAACGCCAACTGGAGCCGCAATTGCATCGGTTTTTAAAGTTACACACACTATGCCAGCTTTGCTTTGTAATTATTTTGGTTATGGTTGTGGAAGTTCTATAAGCTCAGACGAGGTAAGTGTTTTAAGAGTAATTATTGGCAGCAAAGTTAATAATAACTTTTCAGAAACAATCTGCCTGCTTGAAACAAATATTGACGATATGGACCCGCGAATTTTTCCTTATGTTATAGAACTGGTGCTTAATGCAGGTGCAAATGATGCATGGTTAACGAGCATAGTTATGAAAAAAGGGCGTATTGGCACGCAACTTTCAGTTTTATGTGAAGAAAAACTTGAAAATAAAATGTGCGATATAATTTTTAAAGAAACAACAACACTCGGTATAAGAAAAACCAATGTTTTGCGTACAATTTTGCGCCGTTACGCAAATGGTAAGGTTAAAACCGCCTACTTGCAAGATGGCTCAACGCGCAAAAAGAGTGAGTTTGAATACGCAAAAAAAAGCGCCCAAAAACTTAGGGTAGCACTTAAGGAGCTTTTGCGTTAATGGCTTTAGATGTTAGCTTTGTAAAACTTGAAGATAGATATATTGATGAACTTTGCCTTATTGAAAGTGTTTCAAACCCTTCGCCGTGGAATAGGCGAATGTTTGAGCAAGAGTTACAAGTTGGCTCATCAACTTTTTTTGTTGCCATATACGATGGAAAGGCAGTTGGTTTTGCTGGTTTGCGCATACATGGTGATTTTGCAGAGCTAATGAACATTGCGGTAGATCCGCGTTTTAGGTGTTTGGGTATTGGCGGCGGTGTGCTAGACTTTCTTATTTCTATAGCTGTCAAAGAAAAACTAAACGGTATTTTCCTTGAGGTGCGCCAAAGCAATGTTTCGGCACAGAGTTTGTACCTTTCAAGAGGGTTTATCAATGTTGGCAGAAGGGTAAATTACTATGGCAGCGAGGATGCGCTACTAATGGAGAAAAAAATTGAAATGGCATAAAATAATTTCAATGTTTGTCGCTTTAATTGTGGTTGGTTGTTTTACAACATCACTTTTTTCGGCTTCTAAGCGTGAGCCCTATAGCGCATTCATAGCAGCATTACTTGCAGAAAAAAGCGGCGCATTACAAACCGCCAAGGAAAACTTAGAGTTCATAGTTTCTATAGATTCTGCCGCTCAGTTACCTGGGGAACACTTAGCGGCAATAAACTCTTGGCTTCTTGCTGTAGAACAAAAAAACACTTTAAATTTGCAAGCTGGTAATGTAACTACTGGTAATAAAATGGCAAACGATCTGCCCCAAATTCAAAGTGAGTCGTTGTCCTATATGAAAAGGTACTTAGAAGCTCTTTCATCATTTGAAAATAAAGAGTACAGAAAAGCCGAAAAAATATTAAAAGAGCTTATTGATGCAAATATTATATCGGCTCAGTCAAACTTTATACTAGGTGTGCTTTACGATAGAACAAACCGTAGTGCTTTAGCAGAAAAATTCATTGAACGTTCAATAGAAATAGACCCATATTATTCAACAGCGCTTAACTATCTTGCTTACCGTTATGCAGAGCAAAACAAAAATATTCCAAAAGCTATGGATTTTGCAAATCGCGCAATTAGTGTTGAAAAGCAAAACCCTGCTTTCTTTGATACTTTAGGATGGGTGTACTTCCGTATGTCAGAGTATAGTGCCGCACTTGAGCTTATAGAATTAGCATCTCAAGGGTTAGAAGATCCTGTAGTGTTTGAACATTTAGGTGATGTGAAAACACAACTTGGTGATTTACAAGGAGCATGGATTGCTTACACTCACTCATTGCTTTTAGCACCTGATAATAAAAATGTAAGAAAAAAGCTCTCATCAGTTTCTTCCAAGCTCCCAAGTGATGTTTATGCGTTAAAAGTAATAGAGTCAGCTAAAGAAATATCGGGCAAAATAAGCACTATTAAAGCATTTTTTATATTCAATGGAGATTATCAAAATAAAAACTTACGCATAAGCGGGAAACTTCTGTACAAATCACCGCAAAAAATAAAAGTTGAATTAATCTCTGGCCCGTTTGCCGATAGCCCTGTTGTAATAAAAAATAGACAATCTTTAAAAATAAATTTTTCTTCTGCAGAAAACTCATTTGAATTAGAGAATATTGCTAAATTTTTAGAGAAATATTTTAATGGTTCTTTGCTAAGTGATAACTTATCCGATGCTATTTATAGCCACAAAGGTAAAGAGCTTTCAGTTTTGTCAAAAACGCAAAAGAAAATTATAAATACAGACAACTTTTCACTTCTTGAATACTCTGAGTTATCCGACGATGTATTTTTGAAGTTTGCAAATTATTCTCCCAAATACAGCTCTTACCTACCTGAATTTAACTTTGCTTTTCCAACAAGAATTTATTTAATAATGAAAAAAAGAGAGTTTAGTGGGCAAATAAACTTTAAAAATATAAAGCTAAATGAACCAATTGATGACATTGAGTTTGAACAAAGGTAATATGAAATGCTTACTCTAAAGGCACCGGCAAAAGTAAATTTATTTCTTGAACTTATTAAAAAGAGAGCTGATGGTTATCATGAGCTTGTAACCGTTTTTCATGCGATAAACCTTTGCGATATTTTGCGTTTTAAAAAAACAAACGATGGTAAAATAAAATTAACTTGTAGCGACAAGTCACTGCCACTTGGCGATAAAAACCTTGTAGTTAAAGCTGCAAAACTTTTGCAACAAAAGAAAAATATTAAATATGGTGCCACAATATATCTTAAAAAAAACATACCATCAGGCGCTGGCCTTGGCGGCGGTTCATCCGATGCGGCCACAACTCTATGCGCGCTTGCAAAACTTTGGGGTACTAATAGTTCAATAAGTGAACTTTGCAAAATAGGGGCCGCAATTGGTGCCGACGCGCCATTTTTCATCTCACCTGGCACGGCTGTGGCTAAGGGTATTGGTGATAAGTTGTCTCAAATCAATAAGGTCACACCGGCTTGGTTTATAGTTGTTTCACCATCATTTGGTATTTCTACGGCTATGGCCTACTCTAAAGTTAAATTTCCATTGACAAATATACGGAAAGTTAATAAAATAATTACCCATATAAAAGCAGGCCGTACCCTTAGTTCGCTAAATGGGGTGCTTTTTAATCGTTTTGAAGAGTTTGTCTTTGATTCATTTTCAGAGTTGGGAGATATTAAACAAAAGTTAAGTAGTTTTGGTTGCCCATCGTTGATGTCTGGTTCAGGGTCTTGTGTTTTTGCTATAGCCGCATCAAAAAGTGTGGCACAAAAAGTAAAGCTAAAAATGCAAAAATACGGTTATAAAATCTGGATTGTTAGTTCTTTTGCAAATAAATGAAATAGTGCAACGCAAAAAGCATAGGGGGGCATATGAAAATTACTGAAGTGAGAGTTTTCTTAAGAGAAGATGAGAAGCTTAAAGCTTATGCTGCCGTTATTTTTGACGGAGTTTTTGCAGTGCACAATCTAAGAATTGTAAAGGCAGAAAAAGGTTTAATTGTTTGTATGCCATCACGCAAAAAAAATGATGGGAAATTTATAGATATAGCTCACCCAATTACAAATGATTTCAGAGATGAATTAGAAAAAGCAGTTCTTGCAGCGTATGAAGCAAAACTTAAAGAGCCGGTTCTGACTCCGACGGTTTAAAATTAGCGTAAAATTAGTTTTTATTCCGGGATAGTGTAAAGGTAGCACAAGGGAATTTGGATCCCTTCGTCTAGGTTCGAATCCTAGTCCCGGAGGATTCCAAAGCCGCTCCGAAGCGGGCGGTTTCGGAATTCTTTGGTGTAAAAAGGATTTGAATGCGGTTCAAATCAATATGATTTGAACCGGTGAGTTTACCCTGAGCAGTGAGCTTGTCTAACTGTCGAAGGGAATTCTGGTCCCGGAGCTTTTTTATTTGATAGTAAGAACACTTTGTTTTTGCAATTATGCGCATTAGATAGAAACAAACGTTAACTGGGCCTGATAAATTATGAAAAAAAACAATCCAATCAGTGTTATAATACTTGCCGCTGGCGAAGGCACGAGAATGCAATCGTCCCTTGCGAAGGTTTTGCACAAGGTGGCAGGTAAGCCAATGGTTGAATGGGTAGTTAGTGCTGCTCAGGCATTAAAGCCGTCAAAAACTGTTGTTATTTCAGGCAGAGATGCTGATGCTCTTAAAAGCGCGCTATCAAGCTTAAATGTTCTTTTTGCGAGTCAGGAAAAACGACTTGGTTCGGCTCACGCAGTCCTTCAGGCAAAAAAACTTCTCGGTAACTTTAGTGGGAACATTCTTGTTCTTTGTGCTGATACGCCTTTAGTGCGCAAGGAAACTCTTTTGCAGTTTATAAAAGAGCATAACGACTCCGGTAATTGCGCTTCTGTGCTTTCCTGCATAAGAGACAATCCTTTTGGTTATGGCAGAATTATAAGAGACAATTCTGGTGTTTTTAAATCGATTATAGAGGAAAGAGACGCCAGCGCAAACCAAAAGGCAGTAAAAGAAATAAACAGCGGGATTTATTGTTTTAATAGTCCATTAATGTGGCATTTTCTCTCTAAAATAAAAACAAACAATGCCAAAAATGAATATTATATTACTGACTTAATTGACATTTTAAGAACTGCTGGCAAAAAAGTCGGAGCTTTTAATTTTGTAGGAATGGAAGAATTGCTTGGTATAAACACAAGAGTTGAACTTGCGCTTGCAGAAAACATATTTAAAGAAAAAACACTTACATTACTTATGCTCAATGGTGTAACTATTATAGATACAAAAAATACTTATATAGAGCCGGGCGCAAAAATTGGCAATGATACGGTAATACATCCCGGTTGTGTTATTTGTGGGCAAACCGTTATTGGCAAAAATTGTTCTATCGGTCCGTTTTCTCAAATAAGTGCTTCAACAATTGGCGATAATTGCAATGTTAAATTATCTTGTGTTGACGGGGCTGTGCTTAAAGTTGGTGTTAAGGTTGGGCCTTTCTCAAATATAAGGCCAAAGACCGTATTAAAAAATAATGTAAAGGTTGGCAACTTTAGCGAAATAAAAAAAGCCGTTATAGGCGAGGGTTCAAAAGTTAACCATTTATCATATATTGGTGATGCGCTTTTAGGTAAAAATGTTAATGTTGGCGCTGGCACAATAACTTGCAACTATGATGGCAAAAATAAACATGTTACTGAGATAGCAGACAATGTTTTTGTTGGCTCAAATGTAAATTTTGTAGCTCCTGTAAGCGTTGGTAAAAATGCGTTAATAGCTGCCGGTTCCACTGTAACGGTAGATGTTCCAAGCAAAACTCTTGCAATTGCAAGAGCGCATCAGGTAAATAAAAAAAGAAAAAAAAATTAACTTATATTTTGCAATAGGTTTGCGAACCGAGGCGAAAGAGATGGCGGTAGTTTTAACGCAAAAGTTGCAGTCAATGGTAATCCATTGACAAAGGTCTATGTCCGCCTCACTCTTATGAGCGGGCGAGACCTCGCCAAAAGAGCAGGCGGAAAAAATGTCCCATATCTTTTGACGAATTCCCGCCCACGGCGGGCTGCCTTATGGACATGTTAAATTCTATTTCAAAATTCAGGTTCAAAAGAGGTTCTATGGATATGCGTTTAAAAGTATTTTCTGGTAATGCAAATAGGTCTCTTGCTGAAGCAATAGCAAAAGAGCTTAAAGTTGAGCTTGGCAAAGCACTTGTTGGTAGGTTTAGCGATGGAGAAATACAGCTAAAGGTTGAAGACAATGTTCGTGGTGCCGATTGTTTTATTATTCAGCCCACCTGTGCTCCTGTAAACGAAAATATAATGGAACTTTTAATTATGGCTGATGCTTTAAGGCGCGCTTCTGCTTCTAGAATTACCGCCGTAATGCCATACTATGGATATGCCCGCCAAGACAGAAAGGCAGAACCCCGTGTTCCAATTTCATCAAAACTTGTGGCAAATATAATAGTTGCATCGGGTGTTAATAGAGTTTTAGCTATGGACCTGCATGCAAGCCAAATACAAGGTTTTTTTGATATCCCGGTAGACCATCTTTATGCAACACCTGTTTTGCTTAGCTATTTTCGTGCTAAAAAGTTTAGCGACCTGGTAGTTGTATCTCCTGACGCAGGTGGTGTGGAAAGAGCCAGAAATTTTGCCAAAAATCTAAGTGCTGACCTTGCAATAGTTGATAAGCGTCGTCCAAGGGCAAATGAAGCCGAAATAATGAATGTTATAGGTGAAGTAAATGGTAAAACAGCTATAATACTAGACGATATGGTAGATACCGCAGGCACACTTGTAAAAGTTGCCAAAGCCATTAAAGATAAAGGAGCTGTGCGAGTGATGGCTGCTTGCTCGCATGCCATACTTTCTGGCAATGCAAGAGAGAAAATTTTAAACTCCGACATAGAAGAGCTTGTAACTACCGACTCTGTTCCAAGGGAGCAAAATGGCAAAGACAAAATTGTAACACTCTCAGTTGCCGCATTGCTCGCGGAAGCTATTAGTCGGGTTCACAATAACGAATCTGTAAGTTCACTTTTTGTAAAAGAAAGAGAATAAATATAAAAAAATAAACGGAGGCCTTAAATGAATGAAGTTTTGCTTGAAGCTCAAGTGAGAGAAGTAGGCACAAAACACAAAATTGCGGAAATTAGAAACCAGGGCGGTATCCCAGGTGTTGTTTATGGAGTAGGTGAAAAAAATATTGTTATCACAATAAATGCAAAAAGTTTTGATAAACTTTTGCACTCTGGTGCTGGTAAAAATACAATTATTAATTTGAAAATAGGTTCAATAAGCAAAACTGCGATTGTAAAAGAAATTCAACGCGATATGCTTACACAAACGCCAATTCATGTAGATTTCCATGCAATCTCCCTGCAGAAAAAAATTGAAGTTAGTGTTCCTGTGCATGTCATAGGCATTGCTACGGGTGTTAAGCTTTCAGGTGGAGTTATGGAACATGTATTGCGTGAAATTAAGGTTAGCTGTTTACCAACAGAAATACCAAAGTCAATAAATGTAGATGTTTCTGCCTTGGAAATTGGACAGTCTATTACTGTTAAAGATCTTCCTGAAATGAAAGGTGTTGATTTACTTGAAGACGCAAGTGGTATATTGGTTAACATTGTTGCTCCTACCATACTGGAAGAAAAACCGGTTGAAAGTGTCGCTGGTGTTCCAGAACCGGAAGTTATTACAAAAGGCAAAAAAGATGAAACTGCTGAAGGCGCTGCTGCAGTTGATGACAAAGGCAAAAAACCAGCTGAAACACCTGCTAAGAAGTAATAAATTGTATGACACAAATAAAGGCCATTGTTGGCTTGGGCAACCCTGGTGCTAAGTACGAAAAAACAAGGCACAACATCGGCTTTGTAGTTTTAGATTTATTTGCTCAAAAAAATAACCTTAGCTGGCAGGATTGGTTTGATGTTGCGCAAGTGGCAAGGCTTGGCTCTATTGTTTTAATAAAGCCGACTACTTTTATGAACAACTCAGGGCTTGCTGTAAAAAAAGTCCTAAAAGATTTTTCTTTAACCTCAAGTGAGTTACTTGTGTTAACTGACGATTTTGCAATTAACCTTGGCAACATAAGGTTTCGTTCTTGCGGTTCTGCCGGCGGGCATAACGGTCTTTCTTCTATAATTGATCATCTTTCCACGGCAGAGTTTAGCCGTTTACGAATTGGCATCGGTCCTTTGCCGGTAAACTGTGACCCTGTTGATTTTGTGCTTGGCAAATTTATGCAATCAGAGTATGAGAACTTGCATAAGGTCGTAGAAATTGCTTGTAAAACCATTGAGTACTCTATTGAATTTGGTACACAAAAAGCTGCTAACCTTTTATCCCAACTATTGAATGATAATAACAACAAAGAAGCCAATTAAAGAACTTGTAGATAAGTTAAAGAATACCGGGCATATTTACCTTGTCGGTTGCAACGCTTGTGCCGCAAAGTGTCAAACCGGCGGTCAAGAGCAAATAAATTTAGCCACCAAAGAGCTTCAAAGTTATGGTTTAAGTGTTTGTGGTTCCTTCGTACTTGATAGTGCTTGTGATGCCCGCCTTGCAAAAAGAGATTTGTGTAAAGATCCCAATTTTACCAATGCAGGCGCGGTTTTAGTTTTTGCCTGCGGCAGCGGTGTGCAAACAGTTGGTTTGCTAACTGAAAAAATGGTTTTGCCAGCTCTTGACTCAGTTTTTGTTGGAGCTTTAGCGCGGTTGAATACTTATAACGAATATTGTGTGCTTTGCGGTACTTGCATATTAGATAAAACATTTGGTATTTGCCCAATTTCCCGTTGTGCTAAATCACTGCTTAATGGCCCATGTGGTGGTGTTGTAGATGGTAAATGTGAAATAGACCCTCAGAAAGATTGCGTATGGTACCTTATTTATCAAAAGGCAAGCAAAGTTAAGGGTGGCCTTTTAGCATTAAAGAGTATCTCTTCCGTGCGTTCAAACAATAAAATGAAAAAAAATATCAAATCAAAGGAAGTTTAGTTATGAAACTTTGTGAAAAACTAAACACAAAAAAGTTTGTTGTTACCGCTGAGCTTTTTCCGGTAAAGGGTGTTGACACAACAGATTTGATGGCAAAAGCCGAAAAAATTGGCCATCTTGTAGACGGTATAAATATAACTGATAATCAACGCGCATCAATGCGCCTTGGTTCATTGGCGGTATCTGCGTTATTAAAACAAAAGGGCTACCAGCCGATAATGCAAATGACCTGCCGCGATAGAAATAGAATTGCTCTTCAATCCGACTTGATGAGTGCTTATGCTCTTGGCATAGAAAATATTTTGATACTTAGCGGCGACCATCCCTCTATTGGCGAATACAGCGATGCAAAACCTGTTTATGACTTAGATCCAGTTCAGCTTTTATCGGCGGCAAAGCTTCTTGAGTCAGGTATTGACCTTGCCGGTAAAAAATTAAAAGGAGCTCCGAGCTTTTGCCTTGGCGCTGTAGTAAATCCAACATCAACTCCATTGGAACTTCAACTTATAAGTTTTGAAAAAAAGGTTGCAGCGGGAGCTCAGTTTTTTCAAACCCAAACAATTTTTGATGTAAATGGTTTTAAGGATTTTTTAAATAAAACCTCTCATACGCCCGCAAAAATTCTTGCCGGAGTAACGCTAATAAAATCGCTTAAGTTCCTTGAATTTTTAAAAGCCCTGCCTGGTGTTAACATACCAGTTGAGACAATTGAAAGAATGCAAAAAGCAAAAAATCCATTGCAAGAAGGAATAGAAATTTGCGCGCAAACAATTACTGAACTTTCAAAGTTTGCCGATGGTGTACATATAATGGCAATAGGTGCCGAAGAGCTTATACCTGAGATATTAAAGCGCAGTAAAATTATATAACTCGTATTTTGCAATAGGTTTGTACAGTGTTGGACCCGAAGGGAAGAACCGAGGTGAAAAAGATGGTGGTAGTTTTGACGCAAAAGTTGCAGTCAATGGTAATCCATTGACAAAGGTCTATGTCCGCCTCGCTCTTATGAATGAAGCGGGCGAGACCTCGCCCAAAGGGCGGGCGGAAAAAATGCCCCATATTTTTTGATGAATTCCCACCCGCGGCGGGCTGCCGCAGGGCATGCCAAATCCTATTGCGAAATCTAGGTTAAAACATAAAAGGTAAAAGATGCTTGAAGCAGGTTTATTTTTAATTGTAGTTGTTGTTTTGGTATTACCAATAACACTGCATTTTGTTGAGCGCAATCTTGAGATTTTTTTATTTGCTATGGGGTTGCTTGCGATGAGTATGTCACATTTTTTTGGCCCAGGCCCATTGTGGTCTTTTCATATTATAGAGCAGGCCTTTGTAGAACCAATAGTAATCACACTTGTTGTTTTAGTTGTAGGGTTTATATTGCATTTTTACTCAAGTAAAATAACTCATTTTATTGTTAAGTATGAAGCCAAACTCGGCGCAAAACTTTTTGCTTTTTTAATAGTTGTTTTACTTGGAATATTTTCAAGTTTAATTACAGCTATAATGGCGGCAATATTGCTTGTAGAAATAGTCAGTGTTTTAAAATACAACAGGGACTTTGAGGTAAAACTTATAGTACTTGGTTGTTTTTCTATCGGGCTTGGTGCTGCTTTAACACCGGTTGGTGAGCCGCTTTCGACTATTGTTGTTGCAAGGTTGAGAGGTGTTCCTTACAATGCCGACTTCTTTTTTCTGTTTAAAGCAATTGGAGTTTATGTAATGCCCGCAATAGTTGCAATTGGCGCTTTTGTTTTCTTTTTAAAACCGGTTAAAGGTCGTGGTTTGCATGATAAAGATGAGGAGAAAGAAAAGATAAATGAGGTGTTTTGCAGGTCAATTAAAGTTTATGTTTTTATAATGGCTTTAATATTTCTTGGCACTGGTTTTAAACCAATAATTGATATATATATTGTAAAAATGTCTGATATGCTAATTTACTGGATAAATACGCTTTCTGCTGTTGTGGATAATGCCACACTTGCTGCTGCAGAAATAAGCCCGCAAATGAAAATGCATCAAATTATATCAGCACTTATGGGATTGCTGATTGCTGGTGGTATGCTCATCCCTGGCAATATACCAAATATTATCGCTGCCGGCCGCTTAAAAATAACAAGCAAAGAGTGGGCAAGGTTTGGCTTACCATTTGGTTTTGCAGTAATGGTAATATACTTTGCTGTTCTTTTTGTTTTTTAACTTAGACCGTTAGTAAAATTAATTTTACATCTACACAAGTATAAATTCTATTTTATCAACTTACCCATTTTAACTTAAAACCAATATGACTCACAGTGAATTTGTTCACCTTCATAATCATACCGAGTACTCCCTTTTAGATGGAGCATGCAAAATAGTTGACGACCAAGGCAAACCCGCCGAACTCTTGCGTATAATTTCTCATCAGTTTAAAATGCCGGCTCTTGCAATTACCGACCACGGGAATATGTATGGCGCTATTGAGTTTTACCGGGCCTGCCATGAAGTTGGTGTAAAGCCAATTATCGGTTGTGAACTTTATGTGGCAAATGGCTCGCGTTTTAACAAAGAAAAATCTGACAGGAACTACTTTCACCTCACATTGCTTGCAAAAAACAATGAGGGCTATAAAAACCTGATGAAACTTTCGTCGTTAGGTTTTTTAGAAGGTTTTTATCATAAGCCAAGGGTAGATAAAGAACTGCTTGCAAAATACTCAAGTGGACTTATAGCGCTTTCGGGTTGTTTGCTTGGGGAGGTGGCTCAATCTCTATTGGCAGATAACAAAAAAAACGCGCTAAAAATTGCTTCTGAGTATAGTGATATTTTTGGAAAAGAGAATTTTTATATTGAGCTTATGGACAATGGCATTGATGAGCAAAAAAAGATAATACCCGGCTTACTTGAAATAGCAAAGGTAACAGGTCTTTCTCCCGTTGCAACCAATGATTGCCACTTTTTAAGAAAAGAAGATTCTTTTGACCACGATGTATTGCTTTGTATTGGTACCAACAGTGAGCTAACCGATGAAAACCGTATGAAGTTTTCAACAAACCAGTTTTATTACCGTAGCCCGCAGGAAATGACTGAGCTTTTCGCATTTGAACCGCGAGCTATTAAAAGCACTATGGAAATTGCAGATAAAGTAGCCCTTGAAATAAAGTTTGACCAAATTCTCTTGCCTCATTATCCTCTTGAGAAAAATGAAACACCAGATATTTATTTAGAAAAACTTTGCCAGGAAGGTTTAAAAACCCGATATTTACAACCAACAGTGGTACATCAAGAACGGCTAAAGTATGAGTTAAGTGTAATTAATAAAATGAACTTTGCCTCTTACTTTTTAATTGTTTGGGATTTTATAAATTACGCAAAACAAAATGGTATCCCAGTTGGGCCCGGCCGTGGTTCTGGTGCTGGTTCAATTGTCTCATACACACTTGGCATAACTGACATTTGCCCTATTAAATACGGTCTTTTGTTTGAAAGGTTTTTAAACCCCGATAGGCGTTCTATGCCCGACTTAGATATCGATTTTGCCGACACAGGCCGCGAACGCGTAATTGAATATGTACGCAATAAATATGGGCAAAGGAACTGCGCGCAAATAATTACATTTGGCTCTATGCAGGCGCGCCTTGTAATTCGGGATGTTGCGCGAGTTATGGGTTTTACGCCAGCCGAATCAAACAAAATAGCTAAACTTATTCCTTTTGGTGCCAACATATTTGCTGCAACTCAGAGTGTTCCTGAAATAAAAGCTCTGATAAGTTCAGACCAAAGAATAAAAAAGTTGTTTGAAACCGCAAAAAAACTTGAGGGGTTGAAACGCCACACCGGAGTTCATGCCGCTGGTATGATAATTGCCAAAGAAGAAATAACAAACTACGCGCCACTTGCCGTTAAAAGTGAAAAAAATTCTGAAAATGAAAAAAATATAGTTGTAACTTCTCAATATAACGATGAATCTATGCTTGCGCTTGGTTTGCTAAAGATTGACTTTCTTGGACTTCGCACACTTACAATTATTGATGACACAATAAAATTGCTAAAGCAATCTAAAGAACCAAACTTTTCATGGCAGAATGTTTCTTTAGACGACACTAAAACATTCCGTCTCTTCCACGAAGCAAAAACAATGGGTGTGTTTCAGTTAGAATCGCGCGGTATGCGTGACTTGATGTACAAGTTAAAACCTACAAATATAAACGATATAATCGCACTAATATCGCTTTACAGGCCTGGCCCTATGGGTGCAGGTATGCTTGATGACTTTGTTTCAAGAAAGCATGGTAAAACTGTTGTGGTTTATGACCACCCTATGTTAGAGCCTATTCTTAAAGACACCTATGGTATTATTCTTTATCAAGAGCAGGTTATGCGCATTGCTCGTGATGTTGCGGGTTTTAGTGCCGGCCAGGCAGATACGCTGCGTAAGGCAATGGGCAAGAAAATTCCTGATGTTATAGAAAAACAAAGGGAAAATTTTATAAACGGTGCCAAAAGTAACAACATTGCGCCGAAACTTGGGGAAAAACTTTTTGAGCAAATTATGCACTTTGGCGGCTATGGTTTTAACAAATCCCACGCGGCCGCTTACGGCATTATTGCTTACCGTACGGCATACCTAAAAGCTAACTATCCGCTTGAATATATGACCGCTGTTTTAAACTCCGAAATTGGCCGTTCAGCTGTTTCAAACGAAGAAGAAAATAAACTTGTCGGGTATTTGCGCGATGCTGAAGCATTTGGTATAGAAATACTTTCTCCTGACATTCAGGCATCAAATGTCAGGTTTAGTACGGAAAGTGGAAAAATAAGGTTTGGCTTGCTTGCAATAAAAAATGTTGGCGAGGCGGCTTGTTTAGATATTATTTCAGAACGCAACACAAATGGAGCATTCAAAAATTGGGACGATTTTATTTCAAGAATTGGCACAAGTGCTGTGAGTAAAAAAACTATAGAGTCACTTATAAAAGCTGGCGCGCTTGACTCTTTTGGAGATGATTATAAAGTATTGCGCGCAGAGCTATTTGCAAAAATTGAGGACTCAATAGATGCACTTGGCAGTAAAAAAGATGATATTTCATCCGGACAGGGTTTTTTGTTTGAAGCAAGCGAGGTTACCCTTAAACCATCAGTTACGCAAAATGCTCAAGCTTGGTCTGAGCATAACGCGCTTTCATACGAAAAAGAGGTGCTTGGGTTTTATCTTTCAGGCCACCCTTTGGCAAATCATATGCAAGACATAGTTGCATACTCGCATTTTCGTTTAGACAAAATACCAACACCAATTGCCGACCCCAGAACAGCTCCGTTAACTCGTGTTGCCGGAATTATAACTTCGGTTAAAAAACTTGCAACCAAACAGGGCAAAGAGCCCTATGCTCGTTTTAAACTTGAAGACCCTTATGGTGAAATAGAGGTTGTGGCATTTCCGAAAAGTTACGCAAGATTAATGAAATATATAACACCCAATAATTTAGTTGTTGTAAAAGGTAAACTTGCTGGCGATGAGTTACAACCGGAGTTGCTTTTAGAGGATATTAAAACACTTAAAGAGGCGAAAGTGCTATATACTCCAAACTCAGGAGCGTTACATATTAAGCTTTCAAGTGCAGGGCTTGAAGATGAGATGCTTGAAAAAGTTTCAGAAATATTGAAAAAATACCCAGGGAAGTCAAAAGTTGTTTTTGACATAGATACCCCGGGACATGGCAGCTACACAGTTGAAACCGACTTTTCGGTTACGCCAGAGGCAAATTTCTTTAAAGCAATAGAAAAAGCACTTGGCCCTGAGTGTTGGCAATTTCAAAGAAGCAAGTGATGGGTTTTAAAGTGGTATTTTGTCCGCCAAATACGGCGAGATGTTCCACCCTCCAATAGAACATGGCGAGGTGTTCCACCCTCTGATGCATAATGCTTCCGAGAGGTGTTCCACTTTTTTGACAATGCTTTAGACAATAAAGTAAAATATTAAAAATAGGTTACAAAAGTCGGGTTAAATGGGGGATTAATGCGTAAGTTAGCAGTCGTTATATTTTCAATGCTTATTTTTATAGTTGGTGTTGCCAACTCAAAGGAAAGCGCAATAGACCTCATCGATGTTCCAACCGCAGGAATACTTGATTATGGCTCTTACAATGTAAACTTCCGTCTTTTTAGCAATGGCGGGGTTCTTTCTCGTTTAAATTTTGGTGTTTTTAAGGTTGTCAATCTTGGTTTTGCCTGGGAAGTACAAAAACTAATAGGTGATCAAGACCCTTCTGTTGCGCCTCCCGCGCTTTACCTTAAAGTAAGGCCATTTTCTGGCACTATGTCAATGCCTTCTTTTGCATTTGGTTACGATGGACAGGGTTACTTTTACAATAGCTCATCGGATGAATTTGCTCAAAAGGGCAAAGGTGTTTTTATAGTGTTTACAAAAGAGATGTTTTTCCCAGGTCTTGAAATGAACTTTGGTGCGAATATAAATGACTTTAAAAAAAGCGAGGTTGATGCTTTTACTGCGGCAAGTTTTAATATTGAAGAAAAATTTATGTTGATTGCCGAGTACGACAACATACATTATTCACCCGAGAACCGCTTTAATGCTGGTTTGCGTTTAGCTATAACAGATGATTTAAGTATTGACCTTGCCGGCCGTGACCTAATATCAAAGGATCGCAGTAGTGAAAGAATACTTAAAATAAATTATGTAGGAAGGTTCTAAATATGTCAGTAAAAGAAGAGCCTATCACAGCACTTGATTTTGAAAAACCCATATACGAATTAGAACAGAAAATAGTGGAGCTTAAATCTTCGGCAAGTGACCTTGGTGCAGATATTGCCCAACAGTTGCTTGAGCTTGAAGAAAAAAGCAATAAGCTAAAAGCGGAAATTTACGGTGCGCTCACTCCATGGCAAAAAGTTCAAATTGCCCGTCATCCAAAAAGGCCCTACACTCTTGACTACATAAAAAATTGTTTTACTGATTTTGTTGAACTTCACGGCGACCGTGCTTTTGCCGATGATAAGGCAATAATTTGCGGTATGGCAACGCTTAGCTCTCAGCCAGTTGCCGTAATTGGTCATCAAAAAGGCAGAGGTTTGCACGCTAACATAGAAAGAAACTTTGGCATGGCAAACCCGGAAGGTTATAGAAAAGCATTAAGAATAATGAAACTTGCAGAAAAGTTTAACAGGCCAATAATCACATTCATAGACACATCTGGCGCATACCCCGGCATAGGCGCAGAAGAGCGCGGACAGGGAGAAGCCATAGCAAGGAACTTGCGTGAAATGTCAGTTTTAAAAGTTCCTGTTATAAGCGTTGTAATTGGGGAAGGTGGCTCTGGCGGTGCGCTTGGAATTGGTGTTGCTAATTACTTGCTTATGCTTGAAAACGCTTACTATTCGGTAATTTCACCCGAAGGTTGTGCGGCAATTCTTTTTCGCGATTCTACAAAAGCAATTGATGCGGCAAATGCCCTAAAAATTACAGCAAAAGACCTTTATGAATTGAATATTGTAGATGAAATAATTGCAGAACCACTGGGCGGAGCGCATAAAGATATGGCACTAACTGCTGCAAATGTAAAAGAAGCACTTGAAAAAAATCTTGCAAAACTGCTTTTACTTGGTAAACAAAAGCTTTGTCAGGCCAGGTATGAAAAATATAGAAGCATTGGTTCATTTATACAAATATAAAACTTTGTTTATCAGCTAAAGTTGGCGTTACATTGTTGTACGCCTAAAAATAAAAAAATAGGGAGAAAGCAAAATGTCATTAGTTCCAATGAAACAAATTCTTGAAGAGGCAATGAAGAAACAATATGGTGTTGGCGCATACAATGTAAACAATATGGAACAAATTCAAGCCATTATGGCGGCGGCTCAGGCAACACAATCACCGGTTATTATTCAGGCAAGCCGTGGCGCTCTAAAGTATTCAAACTTCACATACCTTGGGTACTTGATGATGGCTGCTTCTAAAGAAAACCCAAGTATTCCAATTGCAATGCACCTTGATCATGGCAACTCACTTGATACAGTAAAAAAAGCTATTGAGCTTGGTTTTACATCGGTTATGATAGATGGTTCTTTGCTTGAAGACGGCAAAACACCATCTGACTACGGCTATAATGTAAAAGTAACAAAATCAGTTGTTGAATATGCTCACAAATACGGTGTCACAGTTGAAGGTGAAATTGGTTGTTTAGGTGGAATAGAAGACGGAGTTGGCTCTGGTTCAATTCACATTACCAATCCTGTTCAGGCAAAGCAATTTGTTAATGACACAGGTTTAGATGCTTTGGCAATAGCAATTGGCACATCACATGGTGCGTATAAATTTAAGGGCTCAAGTGAGCTTGCGTTTGATGTTTTAAAAGAAGTTCGTAAACTTGTAAACATCCCAATTGTTCTGCACGGTGCTTCCTCAGTTCCGCAGGAATTGATAGATAAAGTGAATAAATTTGGTGGTAAAATGCCAGGTGCAACCGGTGTGCCAATGAAAAGCTTGCAAGAAGCAATAAAACTTGGCGTAACGAAAATAAATGTTGATACTGATGGCCGCCTTGCTATAACTGCCGCAATTAGAGAAATTTTTGCTACTGCGCCGGAGAAATTTGACCCAAGAGATTATCTTGGGCCAGCAAGAACAGCATTGCAAAAACTAATTGAAAGCAAAATGAAAGATTTTGGGACTGCAGGCCATGCAAGTGATTATAAACAAATAACAATTGAAGATATGAAAAAGGTTTACACTAAATAAGTTAGTTCAATATATGCACCAAACAATACTTCGCGTTCCCTATGCTGACACCGACCAGATGGGTGTTGTATATTACGCAAATTATCTGGTGTATTTTGAACGAGCAAGAACTGAATGGTTTAGGTCGCTTGGCATAACTTACAAACAGTTAGAAAGCGATGGGTATTATCTGCCGGTTTGCGAGTGTTCAATAAAGTATTTCTCATCGGCTAAGTACGACGATTTACTTACTGTTTGTACAACGCTTTCAAAGCTTAATGCTGCAAGTATTATTATAAGTTACGAAATATTGTGCGACGGTAAAAAAATTGCTGCAGGTTTAACTACACACCCTTTTGTAAACAGGGTTTTTAAACCAGTAAAAATACCGCAAAAAGTTAGACAAATTCTAACGGATAATAAGGTGGAAAACAATGAAAGAAAAAGTTCTTAAAGCACTTGATAAAATTCGCCCGCATTTGCAGGCCGATGGTGGCGATGTTGAGTTTGTTGGCGTCTCAGCGGATGGCGTTGTGACTGTAAAATTAAAAGGTGCCTGCGGTTGTTGCCCTATGGCGGCAATGACACTTCAAAATGGCGTAGCACGCATAATAAAACAAGAAGTTCCTGAAGTTAAAGAAGTGAAGGCAATAGATTAATTATGGCATTAGTTGGCATAATATCCGACTCTCATGAAAATGTGAACGCAATACAAAAAGCTGTTGCGCTTTTTAATGAACGCAAAGTGTCAGTTATGTTGCACGCGGGTGATATTATATCACCAATGGTGGCAAGCTACCTTCAAAAAATTCAAACAAGCTTTTATGCTGTTTTTGGCAATAATGACGGCGAACGCTTTGTGTGGCGTCAAAGGGTTAATGGTTGGGGACAAATATATGAGCGGTACTTTGAAACAACAATTGACGGCAAAAAAATCCTTTTGATGCATGAACCATACAATTTGCAAGCTCTTGCCAAAAGCCAAGAGTATGATGTTTTAATTTATGGACACACCCACAAAGTTGATAATAGGCTTGTTGGCAAAACATTAGTTTTAAACCCTGGTGAAAATTGTGGTTTCCAAAGTGGAAAGTGTACAGCGGCAATATTAGATACAGATTTGCTTAAAGCGGAGATAGTTAAGCTTTAACAGGTTTTTATAGAAAGTTAACAATTATTTAACCCGTATTTTGCAATAGGTTTGAGAACCGAGGTGAAAGAGATGGAGGCATTTTTGACGCAAAAATTGTAGCGAATGGTAATTCCATTAGCAAGAGTTTTGCGGATAAAAATGTCCCATATCTTTCGATGAATTCCAAATCCTATTGCAAAACCCGGGTTTAACAAATTGTTGACAAATAATTTACTTGTTTGTTAAAATGCCGCCATGAACACAAGAACGATGGTGTTTTTGTTGTTGCAAACAGTTAAATTGGGTTTTGCTACAGATAAGAGTTTTTCTATAAAATATATTACCTTGGGTTTTTAACTAAACCCAAGGTTTTTTTTGTAAATAACACGGTAGTTGTTACCGTAGTGAAAAAAGGAGGTAGAATGAAGAGGCTGCTTTTAATTGTATTAGCAGTTGCAATATGTATTGCCCCAACAATGGCGGCAAAAAAGAGCGGCAAAGTTGATAGTGAAGATAGTTATAGCAGCAATGGTATGGCAGGTAAGGTGGGTTTAGGCAACAGAACATTTAGTTCTGCCCAACCTGATTTTATAGGTGTTCCACCTATGAATGGCGCTGCTGTTCGTGTTTGGATAAATGATGATACTTCTTTAGATACCGGCCTTGGTTTTGCAAGTGCGAAAGATGTAAGCGGTTTTGCAATTGGCGGTAATATGCTTTTCACAATTAAAGAAACAAAAAACATCAAGCTTTCAATTGGGCCTGGAATACAATATTACAAATGCGATCTTGGCGACATAGTAATATCAGAGTTTGGATTAAACGGTTCCTTTAATGCCGAATTTTTCTTCTCTGAATTGCCTGAACTTGGTTTCAATGCCGGCCTTACCGGTTTAGGGCTTGGTTTTGGCGATGTTAAACCAGACAATGTTGATGCCTTTTCAAGCACAGCTTTCAAACTTGGGCCTTCATTAAATTTTGGAATTAGATACTATTTTAACTAACTTAAACAAAAGCTTTGCAACATTTTTTACTGATTTGGTTTAAAATTTAATTTAAAACTACTCATTAATTTTTTTACAAAGCCCTTATAAAACAGGAGAAAAAAAGATGAGAAAAACCATCGTTTCATTGTTGTCGGTAATATTTCTTGCATCTGGCCTTTTTGCTCAACCATTGCTCTTAGAGCAGGCAACAAATGTAGTTCCGCAAAAGACGCTTGAAGTTGGCATAGATAACCTTACATACCAAAGTGATGTAACGGAAATAACAAACAGCACCATAAAGTTTACAAACACAGCATTGATTATTCCGGTTGTTGCAAGGTATGGTGTAACTAACGATATAGAAGCGATGCTTACAATTCCATATATGTCGTTAAGCCAAAAGCTTGAAATTAGTGGCAACTCTGCCACAACTGAAGATGCACAGCTTGCCGATATTCACATTGCCGGCAAAAAAACTATTGTTTTGCCAGAAAGCTGGGGCCTCACAGGATGGAACCTTGGCGCAATGTTAGATCTGTCTCTTCCCACAGGTTCTCAAAGTGATAAGTTCACAACAGAGTTTAGAAATGGTATGAATATTAAACCACTTGTTGCTGCTTCAAAAAACTTCTCACCCAATGTGTCATTTGCAAAAGAATTAACTTTCAACGCAAATATATCGTACAATTTAACGGGCGAATATGAACCAAAATCATGGGGTGTTAAGCTTGACCCGGCTGATGTTTTTGAAATAGGTGTAGGTGCCGAAAGCCCATGCGTTTTGGTAAATGGTTTAAATAGAATTTTAGAGTTAAACTACAGAACTTTGTCTGAGCAAAAGCTCGCAGGCACTGCGATAGCCGGTACCTCTGGTTCACAAATGGACTTAGTTCTTGGCGCGAGATATACTTTCCTTTCAGGTTTGCTTAAATCAAAGCTTGGTTTTGTTCTTGCTTTGGGTGATGAAAAGTACAGAACTTATGATTACAAAATTGTCGCTGGTGTAACCTATCTTTTTAACGATATAATAAAATAAAGGGGAAGAATATGAAAAAAATTGCATTTCTGTTTTTAGCAGGTATTATATCTCTTGGGCTTTCCATCTTGCGGCGACAATAAAACAAAAGAAAAGGTAATAACCGGCGGCATTTTAGACGCAAGTGCGGGTATACCTACAACTGTAACTGCAGGCCAAACAGTTTCGGCGGTGCAAACATCGGTAACAAATGTTAACACAATGATTGCAAATGCCTTAACTTCTGTTAAATTAGCCGGCACTGGCTTATTTGCAATGCCAAATGGCAAAGGGGCTCCAAAGTTTAGTGAGGGCGAAGGCGACATAACAGGTTCTGACGCAAATGGTTGGATGACATGGGAGTATACTGCAACAAATTTGTATAATTATTATGACTATTACGCATGTAAGTACAAATACAGATTGTTAAATAGTGCAGGTACGCCAATAACTGGGACTACAAGATCTGACCTTTGGGATGCAACAGACATAAAAAAGTATGAGTACACTTACTATTACAAAATTATTCTTTCATCTTCAGCGTATTGGGAAGAAGGCGGTTCTGCCGCGAACCCGGTAAAATCTTATGAGTCAAATGGTGACTCTTCTTTTGAGTACACAACAGCAAAAACATGGGTAGATGGTGGAACTTATAATGGGAATTACAACTATATAGTTGGCTATAACGATGGAGCTAATCAAATCTTCACAAGTACAATTAAAGATCTTGTAATATCTCCAACAACAAGTTATGGATATGGCTATTTCTATTGGAAATATACAGGTGGAAGTATAGATTGCAATTACTTTGGTTGGACATATCACATGCAGTATAACTCTGACGGCACAGGTACTGGTTATATGAAAGGTCCCGGCTATTCCTACACTGTAAGGTGTGATACAAACGGTACATATACTTGGACTGATGATGCCACAGGGCAGGTGTTGTAAAGTTTTAAATAGTAGTTGTAAAGTTAGTCAATAAGTAAGTTAAAGAAGCCCGTGTTATTGCGGGCTTCTTTTTTTATTGCGGTCATTTTGTTATAATAGCCGAGAAATATAGAAATATCCTTTGGAGAAAACGCAATGAAATCGGTAAAAGAACTGCTTGCCGCAGCCGAAAAACCATCAATCCGTTCAGAAAAGCTGCACCCTTTTTATAGAGGAAAAATGGAGGTAGTTCCAAAGTGCAGAATAAAGGACTACACCGATTTTGCCCTATGGTACACACCTGGCGTTGCAAAGGTTTGTAAGAATATTTTTGATAAACCTGAACTGGTTTATGATTACACAAATAAGTGGAACAGCGTTGCTGTGGTTTCTGATTGCACCAGAGTGCTTGGTTTAGGTGATATAGGGCCTGAGGCAGGCCTGCCGGTAATGGAAGGCAAAGCTTTGTTGTTTAAATATTTAGGTGGTGTTGATGCTTTTCCTATTTGCCTTGATACGAAAGATAAAAACAAAATAATTGAAACAGTAAAGCTTATTCAGCCGTCATTTGGCGGTATAAACCTTGAAGATATTGAACAGCCAAAATGTTTCCCAATACTTTCAACACTTAGAAAAGAGTGCCGCATACCGGTTTGGCACGATGATCAGCAAGGCACTGCTCTTGTAACTCTTTCAGGCCTAATAAATGCCTTAAAAGTTGTTGGCAAAAAAATTGGCAAGGTGAAAATAACACTTGTGGGTGCAGGGGCTGCAAACATCAATATTGCCCGTCTTATAATGATGTATGGCGCAAATCCTGCAAACATTATAATGGTTGACCACAAAGGCATACTCAACAAAAAAAGAAGTGATATGCAATACACCCATCCCGAAAAATGGCAAATGTGCCTTGACACAAACCCGCAAGGTATTAGCGGTGGAATTGCTGAAGCTCTTGAAAATGCCGATGTTTTAATTGCCCTTAGCGCATCTGGTCCGGGAACAATTAAAAAAGAGTGGATTACAAAAATGGCAAAAAAAGCCATTGTTTTTGTTTGCGCAAACCCAGTGCCAGAAATTTGGCCGTGGGAGGCAATAGAGGCAGGTGCCCATGTTGTTGCAACTGGCAGAAGCGATTTCCCAAACCAGGTAAACAACTCACTTGGCTTCCCCGCGGTATTTAGGGGCACACTTGATGTTATGGCTAAAACAATTACCGATGAGATGTGCATTAGCGCTGCTGTTGAAATTGCTGCTTGTATAAAAGATAATAAAATAAGGCCAGATAAACTTTTGCCTACAATGGATAATTGGGAAATATACCCAAAAGTTGCAGTAGCGGTAGGAATGCAGGCAATAAAGCAAAAAGTAGCACAAAAAATAATTGCAAAAGATAAACTTTATACAACAGCTAAAGATATAATTGTGCGTAGCCGCGCAATAACCCAAACAATGATGAAAAAGGGCCTCATTAAACCATCTAAAATATGACAAAAGAAATAAATGTATCAGTAATTTCAAAAGCGGTTGAAGAACTTTGCGCTGGGGCAAATTTTGCTTTGAGTGACGATGTAACTTGTGCCATATTAAGTGCTCAAGCGCAAGAAACAAATGAAACCGCTAAGGGTATTCTCTCTGAAATTATAGAAAACTCTAAAATAGCAGATTCCGAAAAAATTGCCTTATGCCAGGACACAGGCGTGCTTGAAGTTTTTGTAACTCTTGGCCAAGATGTAAAAATAGTTGGTGGTTCTTTGACCGAAAGTATAAATAATGCAGTTGCAAAGGCGTATAGTCAAAATTACTTACGCAAATCGGTTGTTAATGACCCATTTGAAAGAAAAAACACTCAAGATAACACACCAGCATCTATATATTACGAAGTTGTTGCAGGTGATAAACTTTCAATAACTCTATTGCCTAAGGGTGCTGGCACTGAAAACGCAAGCACACTTAAAATGTTTGCGCCAACGGTTTACTGGGATGATGTTAAAAAATATATTATTGATACCGTCAAAGAAAATGGTGTAAAATCTTGCCCGCCGCTAATTGTTGGCATTGGCATTGGCGGTACTTTTTCAAAAGTGGCATACCTTGCAAAAAGGGCATTATTGAGGCAAATAGGTTCTCAAAACAAAAACCCAATTTATGCTATTAAAGAGAGTGAATTGTTAGATGAAATTAACGCAACCAATGTTGGTCCAATGGGGCTTGGTGGCAATACAACTGCTCTTGCTGTGCATATTGAAACGGCACCCTGCCATATCGCTTCACTCCCTATCGCTATTAGCTTTTCATGCCACTCTTTAAGAAGGAAAACTATCACTATATGACACAAAAAATATTAACATCTGAAATTGAAAAAATATCAAAGCTTAGTGCCGGTAGTAAGGTTTTATTATCCGGCGTAATATACACCGCGCGAGACGCGGCACACAAGAAAATATCTGAACTTTTAAGCGCAAAAGAAAAGTTACCAATAAATTTTAATGGCTCAATTATTTACTACTGCGGCCCATGCCCCGCAAAGCCCAGTGAAATTATAGGTTCTTGCGGCCCGACGACATCATCCAGAATGGACCCATTCGTTCAAACAATGCATTCCTTAGGTGTAATAGCCACAATTGGCAAAGGGCCGCGCACAAGTGTGGCAGTAGAAAGTATTAAAAAAAATAAGGCAACTTATTTTGTTGCAACTGGCGGCGTTGGTGCGTTGATAAGTAAAAAAGTAATTTCATCGTCTGTAGTTGCTTTTAGTGAACTTGGTGCAGAGGCGATTTATAAATTAGAAGTTAAAGATTTACCACTCATAGTTGCTATTGACTCATCTGGTGCAAATATTTTTGACAGGTAACAGTACTCGTAGCAAGTATATTTTGCGTTTCTTCCTAACCCTTGTTTGTCACTGCGGATTGTAAGAAAACTGACCTGCCTATGGCGGTATTAGTGGCAATTTGGTGTCATTGTGCGATGACAACTAAAAAAGCCTGTCATTGCGAGCGAAGCGCGGCAATCTGGTAGTTGATGACATTCAGAGTTGCCAAGAAGTGAGATTGCTTCACCCTTTCGGGTTCGCAATGACAACTAAAAAAACAGTGCTTGGAATCTAGTGGACAACATAAATAAGATACCTGTAAAAAGAAGGAAAAAATGCTTTTAATTTTTGACATTGGAAATACAAACATAACAATTGGCTTGTACAAAAACCCAAATGTCCCCTTGTGCAACAAGATACTTCGTTTAACAACTGACAAAAACGCAGGGGTAAATAAATACGCAAAAGAGTTAAGGACAATTCTTGTAAAAAATAACATTGATGCAAAAAATATAACTGCTGTTGCTATTGCAAGTGTTGTACCGGAACTTGACAGTGTTTTTGCGAAATTATCAAAAAACATTTTTAAGTGTGGCGCGTACTTTGTATCATATACAAAATCAAAAGGTTTGCTTAAATACAAATACCCAAAACCGCAAGAAATAGGCGCCGATAGGATAGCCAACGCCGTAGCAGGGTATAAATTATGTGGCGGCCCGTTAATAGTGGTTGATTTTGGAACGGCAACAACATTTGATTGTATCAGTAAAGATGGCAAATACATGGGCGGGGCAATAGCACCCGGGCCACTATTATCGCTAAAAGCTCTCTCAATTAGCACCTCAAAACTTCCTGTTGTTGTTTTTTCAAAGTCGTCTAAATATATAGGCAAAAATACTGTAGAGTGTATGCAATCTGGTATTTTCTTTGGTTATGTTGGTTTAATTAAAGGGCTTATAGATGGCATTTCTAACGAAATTGGCAAAAATGTTAAGGTCATTGCCACGGGTGGTCTTGCAATCTCTGTTTGCAAAAATATAAGTAAAATAAGTGCGATTGTCCCAGAGCTTACGCTTGAAGGTGTTAGGCTTTTATGGGAAAAAAATACCTTATCTGTTAATTCTGTGCATAAGATTGTGCATAAAAAGCCATAATAATTAAAGTACAGGAGGAAGTATGATTAAAAATTTATTGGTTTTTCAAGCAGTTTTCTTTTTTATTGTTGCTTGTTCCTTTGCCGCAAATCCGTTTGATCAGTTCAATAATGCTTTATCTGGTGTGCCTTCTTCAGTTGCACAGCAAAACCTTGATAATTTTGCAAAAGATTTTGGGATATTGCTTGGTGGCGGTTCTTATCATCAGGCAAAGGTTTTGGGCTTTCCCGGCCTTGACATTGGTATTCATGTACCAACAATAAAAACAAGTGATGAAAACACAATTGTAAAGGCATCTAATATAGATTATATGTTTTTGCCAATTTTGCAGGCAGAGGTTGGTTTGCCGGCAAAGTTTGACCTTATCGGCCGTTTTGTTTCGTATGAGAACTCAACGTTAATAGGTGGGGGAGTTCGCTACGGAATAATTAAAAGTGCCTTGCCTATAATCCCAAATGTTTCTGCACAGGTAATTTATACTCAATTTGAAGCAAACGTTGGTTTAAATAAATTTAAGGCCGACGATATTGGTGTTAATGCTCTTGCATCTTTTGATTTGCCGGTAATAACTCCTTATGTTGGGATAGGATATAATTCCGTAAATGTAATACCTGATAGCTCCATAACAAATCTTACCAGTAAGGTAAATATTGTACGTATTGAGGGTGGCATAAACCTTGCATTGTTACCTGCAACATATTTGCAAATTGGCGCCAATTTAATTGATGATCGTATAGGTTATGTTCTTGGGCTTGGCGCAAAGTTCTAAAGCATGAACACTTTTAATAAAAATTGGCACTTGCAAATCAAGAGTGCCAATTTTTTAATATCCCCCGTCGTAAAAATTGCACTTGACAAAAAAAATATCTCTTGTTATAATTAGCACCCTATAAAGCAGAGTGATAAGAAAAATAAGTAAAAATAAAAACAGGAGGTGCAGTTATGGCTTTAAGACCGCTTGGCGACAGAGTGCTTGTAAAGCCCTCTGATCCCAAAGAAGTAAAAAAGGGTGGTATCATAATTCCTGATACCGCAAAAGAAAAGCCGCAAGAAGGTGAAGTTATCGCAGTAGGTAAAGGTAAAATTGGCGATGACGGCAAAGTTGTTGCTATGGATGTAAAGAAAGGCGACAAAGTTCTTTATGGTAAGTATGCCGGCACGGAAGTTAAAATTGAAGATGTTGAGTATATGATAATGGGTCAAGATGACATCTTGGCCATAGTTGAGTAATAAAAAAAAGGGGAAAGAAACAATGGCAAAACAAATAATTTATACTGATGAAGCGCGTAAAGCTATAAAAAATGGTGTTGACAAACTCGCCAATGCCGTAAAAGTTACACTCGGTCCTAAAGGCCGTTATGTTGTTCTTGATAAAAAATATGGTTCACCAACTGTTACAAATGACGGTGTAACCATTGCAAAAGAAATTGAGCTTGAAGATCCATTTGAAAATATGGGTGCTCAACTTGTAAAAGAAGTTGCTTCAAAAACAAACGATGTTGCGGGTGACGGCACTACAACGGCGGCTGTTCTTGCTCAGGCGATTATTACTGAAGGTTTAAGGAATATAACCGCTGGTGCGAATGCCATGCACATTAAGCGCGGCATAGATAAGGCCGTTGCCGCGGTTGTAGAAGAAATAAAAAAGATGGCAAAACAGGTAAAAGGTAAAGAAGAAATTGCTCAAATTGCATCTATCTCAGCATCCGATAAAGAGATAGGACAACTTATTGCCGATGCTATGGAAAAAGTTGGTAAAGATGGCGTTATAACCGTAGAAGAGGGAAAATCGGCCGACACAACCCTTGATGTTGTGGAAGGTATGCAGTTTGATCGCGGTTACATTTCACCATATTTTGTTACCGATGCCGAAAGAATGGAATCATCTCTTGATGATAGCTATCTTATTATAACCGACAAAAAAATATCTTCAATGCAGGAAATTTTACCTTTACTTGAAAAAGTTGTGCAAACAGGTAAGCCATTTACAATAATTGCGGAAGATATAGACGGCGAAGCCCTTGCCACTCTTGTCGTAAACAAAATAAGAGGTACTTTGAAAGTTGTGGCTGTCAAAGCCCCTGGTTTTGGAGATAGAAGAAAAGAGATGCTTCAAGACATAGCCACGCTGACTGGTGGAACAGTAATATCCGAAGAAGTGGGTTTAAAGCTTGATAAAGCAACACTTGATATGCTTGGACAGGCAAAAAGAGTTGTAATTGACAAAGAAAACACAACAATTATTTCAGGTGCCGGCGACAAAAAAGAAATTGATAAACGTATCTCTCAACTTCGTAAGCAAATTGAGGAAACCAAATCCGATTATGACAAAGAAAAACTTCAGGAACGCCTTGCAAAACTTGTTGGCGGCGTAGCGGTTATTAATGTAGGTGCGGCAACTGAAACCGAAATGAAAGCCAAAAAGTTCAAGGTTGAAGATGCAATGCACGCGACCAGGGCTGGTGTGGAAGAAGGTGTTGTGCCTGGCGGCGGTGTTGCAATTTTGTGTACTTTATCGGTACTTGATAAACTAAAATGCAATGACTTTGATGAGCAAACAGGTATAAATATAGTAAAACGCGCATTAGAAGAGCCAATTCGCCAGATTGCTTTTAACGCTGGCGTAGATGGTTCAATAGTTGTAGATAAGGTGAGTAATAGCAAAGAGGCCGCTTTTGGTTTTAACGCCGAAACTGGTGAATATGTTGATATGCTAAAAG
>Ga0247841_10003395_pt1 | contig 29663 bp, 22 predicted proteins | sample LaCruzMarch2015__2_FD_192410 | JGI IMG/M metagenome (GOLD analysis project Ga0247841, IMG submission 192410) | Freshwater microbial communities from meromictic Lake La Cruz, Castile-La Mancha, Spain - LaCruzMarch2015_18m | ecosystem: Environmental > Aquatic > Freshwater > Lake | place: Spain... | reverse complement strand
TTCGACAATTTAGGCCTCGTTTCTTTACTCGACAGACTTCGGGATGCTTAGAATGTATTAATTTTGAGAACCGCCGTGATACGTGAACCGTACGTCCGGTGGTGTGAGAGGACAGTGAGGAATTATTCTCCTCACTTCCTACTCGATTATGCACCCAATCTGAACCAATATTAGGCTTGATAATTCTACTTTTGCTGAGTTTTTTAGTTGGCGACGATTTGAACGGACTTTAGTCTTCATTTATGGAAAATTCCTTCCGTGAATCAAGGGAAGATGGTCTTTGCCCAACTGATTGAGTTTGCATCCGATGATATTTTTAAACGCTGTGTTTACCGATACAATAGAAACCACAAAACCAAAGAGTTCAGTTGGTGAAAACAGTTCCTGCGCACGGTGTTTGGTCAACTTACCCATCGCCAAAGTCTTGATGACACTATTACCGGTCTTCGACTTAATATTGAAAAGCTTTATCATCTCGGTATTGGTAAGCCATTCAGCAGATCGACCATTTCAAGGGTGAATGAAACACTCGATTGGCGCATATTGACCATATATTGATTTTTTAATAAAGTTTCACTATGTTTGTCAGGACAAATACTCACATCTATGAAACAGCTGTTTATCCCTGTGATTCTCTTGTTCGCGCTGCTGGCCTTTGCATGCAAGAAGAGCAAAGAATATGTACACTGTACCTTCACAGTGAACGGTGTTGACAAGAATTATGAAAACTCCGACTATTTCAGCACAAGCCTGTGTGGAGCTTCGACCTGGTGCGGTCATTTCACAAGGGAGCCTCTGACGGCAACCAAGAATTACATGAAGTTCGGGATCCCGGGTGATCCGGTCGTGGGCCGTATCTACACAAACGGAGAGCACGGTTACAAAGTTGTTTACCGTAATGAATACGAAACGGAATATACCCTGGGTTTTGGCCAGATGAACCTCTCCTTTACCCGGTGGGACGGTGCGGGAGGATGGGCCGAAGGGACTTTCTCAGGGTGGCTGAAATCGCTGGCAGGCGACAGCATCCAGATCTCCAACGGCTACTTCCAGAACATGGTTAGCAGTGGGGAATAAGGCTTCTATACACTTGCCACAAGAATTCTTCAATTCTTATGATAGCTGCTTGCCCCAGTAATCCTTTTATACGAGCCTTCCTCCTCCTCCTCATTTCAGTACCCGGCTTTACCCTGAACCTGTTTTCCAAATCCCCTGGTTTTGTTCCTGTTTTCGACTCTATCGTATCTTGTCTGTCAGTGCCAATGACATCCGGAATGATTTTTCGATAAAATGGTATGGAAAGTACAACAGCGGCCCCGCCTAATATGGGATCTATTTCGCTCATCCTGAAATGGACGGAAGGAAAGCGACCACCGTCAAAATTATTATTGCAAGGTGAAATTCATGAAAGCTTCATTTTATTCAGCTTTTTCCTCTTTTGTATTTTCCCAGGACCTTCAGTTTTACCATGAAGATCTGACCTTTGTGATCAAGGATGGATTCTCCCGGTCAATAACTGATCTTTGCTCATTTTTTATGATTTTACACATGGTGCTTGTGTTGTTTATACCCGGGAATAAACACATATAGAATTCTACAGGCTGGATGGACAATTGATCCAAAAGCAGTCTTTCACCGGAAATGACATCCAAACTAATATTTCCTCATTTTCCCGGGGTATATATGTTGTTAAAGTTCTATCTTAGAAAGGTGTCGTGTCCTGAAATAGACATAAACCTCAGGAGGGTTCCAATACTTTTTCAGCGGACCATTCATTTTATGTACCTGGTCCGGAGTTAAACCTTCACAGCTGAAGTATGTGACTCGTCCGGAAAAAAAGTCAAAATCAAAATATGAAAGCTTATGGAAGTATATGACGTCAAAAAAATGTCTTATATTGAAATAATTACAATATATTTTCTTATATTTATGGGATCATAGGATTAGCATTTTTAGCAAATCATGAAATCCTTCGTCCTGAAATGAACCGATATATTTCATTTTTTCTTTATCTGTCGGGAATAATTTTTTTCCTTAATCTTTCCGTCGCAGCTCAAATGACTGATCCCTGGACCTTAAATATCTGTAAGCATTCGGTCTGATACATCATGTAAAGTTAACCAGAAGCATTTATTAGTGGTAATTCACAATGCTTTCAAAAAGGGATTTGATGGATAGTAGGTCATTCAGACGTAAAATTGACCATTCCAGGATTATAGTGAGTATATTCCTCATGGGGTGCAAGGGGTCGGAAGTTCAAGTCTTCCCGCCCCGACTAATAAAAAGAAAAGGCCTTGTAAATCAATATTTTACAAGATCTTTTTCTTTGTAATAGTTTTTGTATAGTTTTTTTATTTGGCGAATAAAACATTAGAGTGATCCTACTCCCGCACGGTTACTGGGATTCTATAGTTTAATAAATTTCCCCATTTCCACCGTCCTTTCACCCGTCACCCGCACAAAATAAATGCCGGCGGGCAGATCGGTGATGTTAAGTTGCGTTTTGGATTCGGTGATTTGGCGGCTGATCAATTCCTGACCATGAAGGTTAAGGATGGAGAGATGCCCTTTGATAAAAGATTCGATTGTGATGTTGGCGGATGTGGGGTTTGGGCAAATGGTCATCATGTTTGTGCTTGATGAATATGCATTAACTCTTACAGGGTAGCCGCCACCGTTGATGGTTTTATAAATTGTTCCTTCACTCCCGACCACATAACCCGTATCACAGTCGGTAAAGAATATTGATTTCAAATTCCAATCAAGGAACAAATAATCCCAATCTGTACCTGCATTGACAGTTTTAAAAATGTGACCACCTACGATATACCCTGTATCGGCATTGGTAAAGAAAACTGACCCGAACCCAAATCCTTCGCTTGATAAAATATTCCAGTTTGCACCTCCATCAATAGTTTTTATGATATTTGGAGAATAACCTACCACATACCCTGTATTGACATCAGTGAAGTATACCGAAGTTAAATAATAGGTTGTCCCATTTGATAAAGCAGTCCAAGTTGCGCCACCATTAATGGTTTTTAAAATGGTTCCTTCAACTTCTGCCACCCCTCCCACCGCATAGCCTATATTTTCATTAGGAAAGAAAACTGAACTTAAACCATTATTTGTTCCACTCGGTATATTTGTCCAAGTTGCACCTCCATTGATGGTTCTTAAAATTGTTCCCAGGCCCCCCACTACAAAACCCGTATTGGAATTGGTAAAGCATACTGAATTTAACCAATTCATTGTTCCACTCGATAAAGCACTCCAAGTCGCACCTCCGTTAATGGTTTTTAAAATGGTTCCATTTCCGCCAACGACATACCCTGTATCGGCATGGGTAAAGAAAACTGACTCGAACCCAGACATAACTCCACTTGATAAAATAGTCCAAGTTGTACCTCCATTGACTGTTTTTATGATGATTCCTTCAGTCCCGTAGAAATCACGACCTACCGCGTAGCCTGTATTAGCATCCGTGAAATAAACGGACGTAAGGTTCTTTGTGGTACCTGAATTCTGTGGCACCCACTGTGCCATTGCCCCGTTCACCATAAACAGCGCAAACAATATAGCGTAAAACCGTTTCATACTGTTATAATTTTTGGTAATACCAGTTTTCACTTCTTAACAATCTTACCCACGCCAACAGACCAATCATTAGTCACCCGCACAAAATAAACCCCGCTGGGCAAATCTATGATGTCAATTTGTGTCTTGGGCTCGGTGATTTGGCGGCTGGTCAATTCATGACCGTGTACGTCAAGAATTGAAAGTTGGCTTTTATTTAATGCCGGTGATGTTTCGATGGTTATCAGCGTTGACGAGGGGTTTGGATATATTGAGACTGCATTGTCATTGGCAATATCATTCACGGATATCAACGCACACGCCGCTTCAACCTCTGCTATGCTATCACAACCACTTGCATTGTCGTGAATATCAATTGTATCAATGGGATTAGCCAAGTAATCGCATATGCTTTGTACTTCACAGGTTGATAAAGAATCGTTATGGTATATGGATAATCCAATAATTGACCCTGCATCAATATTGTCCAGCCCCGTCAAACTGGTCAAGGAGGGGTTGGTAGAAATATCAAGTCCTCCTCCGATGAAAGTCAGCGAGTTCAATGCCGTTAGATTTGTTAAGACATTATTGGTACTTAATTTAAGCCCCCCCGATGGAAGTCAGCGAGTTCAATCCCGATAAATTTGTCAAAAAGTTGTTGTTGTTTATGATAAGGTTTCCCCCGATGGAAGTCAGCCCATTTAATCCGAGCAAATTATTTATCCCAGTACCACTACTCCAGATAACGGCACTCCCTTCAATTTGGGTACAATTTGGATAATTTGTGTGAAAATTATCGATTTGGGCTTGTGTTGAAAATGTGATGCCCTCGGGAAGGCAGGATTGTGAACTTGCAACATTAAATGCAAATAGTGCAATCAAAAGGAGGTAAAACTTTTTCATATCAAAAACTTTTTGGATTGTCGACCCCTTCTTGGTTTATGCTGAATAGTGCAGCCTGGTAAGGGATTTCTGCCTGTATGGGAAGATGGCGGCAGAGGAAGGGTGGAAGGAGATACACTAAACCGTCAAGGACAATAAATCCCTATCAATGCCCAAATATATTAAAACAAACATTCAATGTTAATGTTTTCACAATATTTTTATAAACGATACTTTTCCATCGGATGCAATAGTTTCAGGTTGCGGGTGAGCTCAATTTGAAATCAGTAATGTAAATTCCATTTTCAAAACATAAAATCATTCAATTATGAAAAAGATAGTGGTATTGCTGTCATCCTTTTTACTGATCAGTTTAATGGGTAATACCCAAGCAATAACTCCAGATAAGGTTCCAGCCCCCGTGAAACAAGCCTTTACAAAGAAATTCCCTGCTGCCACCGATGTCAAATATGAAATGGAGAAGAAAGACTATGAGGTCACCTTCAAAGATAAAGGGGCTTCGATGTCCGCCAATTATGATGCAACTGGCAAATGGCTTGAAACGGAAACTGAAATAAAAGAATCCGATCTGCCCAAAGAAATCACCGCGTTGATTTTTGTTATATCTTCCATTCCCAGATTTTCGTTTCCTTGTTGTATCGTTTCATCACCCTGGCCGGATTACCAGATACTACGGAATAAGCTGGTACGTTGCGCCTGACGATGCTTCCTGCGGCGACTACACTGTGTCTTCCGATGGTAACCCCGGGAAGGACCACACAATTAGCGCCAATCCAGGTTTCATCTTCGATTACGATAATGTTCATGGTCACACCCTGCTCGGAAATGGGCATCGAGATGTCTTCGTACTTATGCTTCAATCCGGACATCACGATATTCTGGGCGAGCCTCACATCGTTCCCGATTTTGACAGGGCCAATCAAGGTACATCCCAGTCCGATCCGTGTACGGTCACCGATCCAGATATCTCCCACGCCATTGTTGATCGTAGTAAAATCTTCTATCGTGGAATCATCACCCATATAAAACTTATTGAAGGGCAGGATATCCATCCGGGTCCGTTTTCGAATCAGGGCATGTTTCCCTTTATGATGAATAAGAGGATTCAGGAACCATCTTACCCATGTACGCGGACGCGCCTGGTTGCGCGGCATCAGCGCCCGTGAAGCCAGCTGCTTAAGGCGCGGATTCGTCTTGATTCTTTCGGCTATTGACATAATGGTTGCTTAATTGGCTTTCATCCTTTCAATATGCTTGAATATTTCACGAATATTGTTTTCCCATTTTTGTTCCGTTCACTTTCAAAAACCATACCCGAAGCTTAGTTCAAGCGAAGGGATAAAGGGATAGTCGTTCTTCATAGTTATTACTTCGCTCTCTCCGGAGGAGGACATTGCAGAATGTTATACGGATTTGGGTTAACTTCCCAAATATAAACATTCAATTTGAAAGGGCAAATGCTTATTAAAAATGAAAACCCATTAAAACCAGAATACTCCCAAAACTTCGACCTCTGGCTATAGTGATGAAGTAATAATAATTAAAGGACCTTCCAATAAGGTCGGTCTTTAACCTGTTTTTAGATCAAATAAATCCTTTCCGGGGAACAAAGCAGGAAGATCAATTGACTTTATCTTTTATATCTTTGAAAACCAAAAATTCATCTATGCAATTTCGAAACCTTTTTCTTCTCCTGGTTGTCCTGATGATCACAACAAGTCTGCACGCACAGGTCAACAGCGAATTATTCTGGAAAGCTGCCAGGGCAAACGATATTAAAACCCTGAAAGAGTTCCTGGACAATGGTTTTGAGGTCAATACGAAAAATCATTATGGCGTTACGGCATTGACCTTTGCCATCGATAAGGGGAACCTGGAGGCGATAATACTACTGCTGGAGCGGGGAGCCGACCCTAACCTTAAGGATTCATTTTACGGAGAAACCCCGTTTGGATGGGCCATTTATAAGAAAAACAGTGAGATCATCAAATATATGATCAACCATGGCGCAGATTTCAAAAATGAAGAAGTTGTCATGGGTGCTGCCGGTTCCGGGCTTGGTGATGTGGTAAAACTGATGCTTGAAAAAGGGGCCCCTGGCGCTGAAAATTTACTAATGGCCGCCATCGGGAACAACGATACATCCATGTTCGCAATTGCCTTTGGTTTTTCAAAGAAAACGGATTCCTTGTTATCTGAAGCATTGGTCAATGCCACGGCCCAGAAGAATGAAAAGTTCATTACCATCCTGAAGGCAACCGGAGCCAAACTGCCCGAGAAAATCGCGGATCAGCAGGGTGGGAAGATCGATGAAAGCCTGGCAGGTTCATATAAAAGCAAAGAGATGAACAAGGCTGAACTGGCCATTACAGATGAGACGCTTACTGCCAGTTTTGACGGTTCTCCTGCCTATAAACTTAAACCACTTTCCGATAGCATATTTGCATTCACCGATATACCGGGTTTATCGGTATCGGTTCAACGTGTTGCAGGACAGGTTACCGGTATTACCTTGATTCAACCTGGCAGAACAAACGTTTATCAAAAAGTCATAGAACAAGTAAATAAGAACATTGCAAAAGCAGTCATTACCGAAGACTATAGCAGGGTTGAAAAGCCCGGAAACTGGCCCTCCTTCAGGGGGCCGCAGGCCGCGGGCACAGCCGACGGACAACATCCTCCCGTGACCTGGGACGCGAAAAAAGAGGTTAACCAGGTGTGGAAAACCTATCTGCCCGGACTGGCCCATGCATCACCCATCGTCTGGAATAATAATGTATTCCTCATCACCGCCCAGAGCAGCGATACTGCCTTAGAATACCGTGTTGGGCTATTCGGGGATGTTGAACCGGCCAATGACACCTCCTCGCACATCTGGAAAATCTATTGCCTGGATAAACAAACCGGAAAAGTCAAGTGGGAGAAAAAGGCCTATGAAGGAATTCCACGGGTGAAAAGGCACGTGAAAGCCTCGCAGGCCAATGCCACGCCGGTAACAAACGGAGAATATGTGGTCGCTTTGTTTGGTTCCGAAGGATTGGTTTGCTATGATTTCAAAGGTAATGAACAGTGGAGAAAGGATCTTGGCATCCTGGATGCCGGATGGTTTTTCAATGAAGATACCCAATGGGGTCATGCCAGCTCTCCAATCATCTATGGAAAAAATGTAATCGTTCAGTGCGACCGCTCCAGGGATTGCTATATTGCAGCATTTGATCTGAAATCCGGGAAGGTGATATGGAAGACCATGCGCGAGGAGATATCCTCCTGGGGAACCCCTACCATCTATCACGGCAGATACCGCGATGAACTGGTGACCAATGCTTCCCGGTTCATCAGGGGATACAATCCTGCAACCGGGGAAGAACTCTGGCGGTTATCGCCTAATTCGGAAGTTACTGTCGGAACCCCTGTCTTTTCTGATAGCCTGATCTTTGTCACGGCAGGATATCCTCCGGTATACCCGGTCTATGCAATTAAGCCAGGTGGCAAAGGCAATATTTCCATCCCCGACAGCCTGAACTCCGGTGAGTTTATCCAGTGGAGGAAAAAGAGAGGAGGAACCTATATGCCTACCCCGGTTGTTTACAACGGCTATCTCTATACTTTGTCAAACAACGGAATGCTGGTTTGTTACCAAGCCTCGACCGGCGAAATCAAATATAAGGAGCTCATCAAAGGAGGCGGGGCTTTTTCCGCTTCTCCGGTTGCTGCAGACGGGAAAATATTCTGCACCAGCGAAGAAAACGGGGTTTTTGTCATCAAAGAAGGACCTGAGTACGAATTGATCACATCAAATCCGGTCGGTGAGATCTGTATGGCTACACCTGCCATCAGCGACGGGTTGGTCTTTATAAGGGGGCAGCATCACCTGTTTTGCTTTGGAGTGAAGAAATAAGTTCAGTTTTCCTTAACTTTCGCTGATCATTCAGAATCCCTGACCATGAAACAAATCATTTTCACTTTGCTGACGCTGGCTGTTTTTCAACTTTCACAAGCACAGAAAGTATGTAAACCGCTGATTGATTCACTTTACTCAGAGTTGCCGAAAATGAAAGACGATACCAATAAAGTGAGGGCGCTGGCAACCATTTGTTTTGAAATGCGTTTTGTCAATGTCCAGATGGGATTGAAACCAGGAATCGAGGCCTTCAATCTGGCCAGCAATCTGGATGATCAGTTTGGAAAAGGGTTGTCGCACATTGCACTTGCCAATTGTTATGGAAGTTTATCAAACCTTCCTGAAGAAATAGATCATTACCTGAAAGCGAGCTCCATCTTTGAAACCCTTATGGAAAACAACCTGCTTTGTTATTCTTACCTGGGTCTTGCCAGTGCTTATGATAGACTTGATTCCACGGTTGCCCGAAAGTACCTGGCCAGGGCAATAGCATTATTACCTAAAATCACTTCAGTTAGATGGAAAGTCAGAAACAATGGTAATCTTGGGAACATATATCGCTCCATGGGTCAACTGGATTCAGCTATAAAGTATATATCAATCTCTCAGAAATTAAGTGAGCAAAATCATCTGCCGTTTGAAATCATGCTGGCAAAAACACGTTTAGGTTTGTTTTGCCATTGGGACTGTGACCCTGAAAAACTGGATTCAGATTTTGAACTTACCAAAACAGCGCTTGAATACTTCAAAGCTGTCGGAGCAACCCGTCTGGTTGCCGAAAACAGTGGAACTCTCTCTGAAATCAGGATTGGACAATTACAGGGGCAAGGACCCCTTCACAAACAATATCTTGTTGACGCCCTATTCTATGCAAAGGAATCACTTAAATCTGCAGAGGAGATAATATACCTGAGTCACATTGTCCAAGCAAACTTTCAATTATTTAGAATATACCGTATCGAAGGCAGATACGAGAAGGCCATGGAGCACCTATGGACGGCTTACATTATAAATGACAGCATTAACGGAACAAAGATCATCAATAAAGCATCCATTCTGAGCTGGAAATATGAGCAGGAATTAAAGGAACAACAGCTGGAGTTGCTGAAGTATAAGAACAGGCTGCAGTTCACTCTTATGCTTGTATCGTTCGCAGGCGTCGCGTTACTTCTCATTGTCGTTATTTTAATCATACGGAGCCGTAAAAAATTAAACAAAGCATACCTCCTCGTAAATCAGCAAAAGGAAGAAATATCCAGGGTGCTTGGGGAACTGGAAGTCACTAACCTCAAACTTGAATCCGCTAATCAGGAACTTGCCGCAGCCAACCAGGAACTGGAGGCCTTCTCCTATTCGGTTTCGCACGACCTGCGGGCTCCGGTCCGCCGGATAGAAGGATTGAGTAACATGCTGAAGGAGGATTATGAGAAGGTGCTTGACGATGCTGGCAGGGACATTTTAACCCGGATCGTGGAATCAACGCAACTGGGGAACCGGTTGATTGAGGATATGCTCAAGCTCTCCAGGATAACCCGGCAAACAGTCACCAGGAGTTCCTGCAATCTCAGTGAAATGGCATCAAAGGTCTGTGAGGATCTGAAGCTGACTTACCCGGATAAAGATGTAGCCTGTGGGATTGAGGAAGGAATATTTATGGAGGCCGACTCCAGTCTTCTTCAGATTGCTTTGCAGAATCTCATCGACAATGCATTTAAATACAGCAGCAAGGCAGAACACCCGGAGGTCACCATCGGAACTGAAATACAGGAAAACAGAAAAGTGTTTTTTATCCGCGATAACGGTGTCGGTTTTGACATGAAACAGGCCGACAAATTATTCACCCCCTTCCAACGGCTTCACGGCGACGAACAGTATAAAGGAACGGGAATTGGTCTTGCCACGGTCAAGCGGATCATTGTCAAGCATGGAGGCAGCATCCGGGCTGAAAGTGAACATGGTAAGGGAACTGTTTTCTTCTTTACATTAGGATAGTTGATCAGGGACTAACTTATTGGCGCACGTTTGTGACTCGTGCCGATTCGCATACAATTGCAATTCTATGATGGAATAAACCGGCCTGGTCAGGTTAGATTATAAACCGGGCAGAATAAAGACATGCAAGAATACCGGCATGATGAAATGAATACTGGATTATCCTTGAATTTGGTAGATTTGTTGTGGATAAATTATTGGACAAAATAAATTATATAACCCATGAAAGATCAGGAACCCGGTGAAATCCTGTTTGACAATATCAGTGATGATCTGAAAAAGTTATTTAAAAAACTAACCCCGGATGATGTCCGGGATATCTTCGGTTCGAAAATTTTCGCCCGGGGTGAAGATTACTATGATAGTGATACAGTGCATGATGTGGTAATGACGTCGGATAAAACTTCACTCACCGCGATGGTAGAAGGGAATTCGGACTATGAAATACACATTCTTGCTGAACACAGGAAGGTCACCGGTTCCTGCAACTGTCCTTATGGAGGAATGTGTAAACACCAGGTTGCCGTACTCCTGTTTTGTATCAATGAACCTGAAAATATTGCACATGCCAGGTCCACTGAAAAAAAAGTGGTGAATTACAGGGACTACCTTGAGTCCTTGCGCAAAGATGAACTTATCGGACTGGTCCTCGATTATGCCCCAAAGAATTTCTTTATCGCAATTGATAACCAATTCTCTGGGAAGGAACATGCTGCCAAATCATTTCTGAAGGTAAAAAATGGAGTACAACGGTTATTTACAAAAACTGAATTGCTATATGACCCATCGGCTTTCGAAGAGACGCTTCTTAAGCAGTTTGACCAGTTAAAAGGATTGGAAAAACTGATGAAAAGTGAAATCGGTGCTTTGATCTTTTATGTGGTAAATGAAATTGAAAAGTCGATAGATGAGGGATATCTGTATACAGATGATTATAACGAGGAATATTTTGATTCTGCACGGTTGGAAGAGTTCATTATTTCCTATGCCAAATCTCTCCCATTTGAGGAAAAAATAAATTTCATGAACGAGTTTACAACCGTGATACAATCCCAGAATTACGATACTTTTTCGAATGTTATCCGGCTATTACCCGATGCATTTTCTGATAATGATCACCCGGCATTAAAAAAGACCCTTCTCAGGGATTATACCTCTATTCCAAATGACCTGACTGACATCTATTATTCAATCCTCGGAAAGGAACTGGGATTGAAGGAACGGGAGATGATCCTGCGGGTTTTATCCAATGAAAGCAGCAATCGCCTTCTTGAGCTTGCCATTCTGCTCAGGAACGAAAAACGGATACCGGAAGCGACCGATCTTTTGAAGAAAAGCATACAAAAAAACAGAGATGACTATATCGAACCGAAAATTTTCATGCTCTATCTGGATTATCTCCAGGAGGAAGGTAAAGATGTTTTCAAACCGGCATTAGATGCAATTTCACGCTGTCCCATAGAACAGGTGATGCAGAAAATATCATCACTCAGATGCGTCGATATTGCCGCTTGCGAAGCCATCCTTGAGAAAAAAGATCCTGAGGAGATGCTTAGCTACCTTGAATCAAAAGGAAGGCTCAGGGAAGGATTGGCATTGGTGAGCCGGTCGGAAATGATATATGAATCCAGGGTCTATGAATTTTTTAAAAAATACAAGAAGGAATTCCCTTCAGAAGCGTTACTGTTTTTCAGAAAGATCGTGGAGAAAAATCTTAAATCAACTGGTGACCGCTATTATCATGAAATCGCCGGAGCGCTTTCCCAGATCAGCCAACTGGATGCAACAACTGTAGCCGGTATCTGCAAAGATATCCGGACGAATTATCAGCGCAGGCGGAACCTGATCAAACTGATTTCACGATTCTGATTGACAAGTCATGTGTCACAGGCCGTTTTTGATTTTTATTTTTTTTCGATTTCCTTTTTCTCTTTAGCAGGAGGCAGGAAATTATCAGCGGTAATTACATTTTTCCCTGTTTTATGTTCTAATGCTAAACGAGCATCCTTAGCAATTCTTCCACCTTTCTTTCCTGCGTTTGCGTTTTGCCTTAAGCCTTTAGCTTCCTCGGTTTCTGCTATCTGGCGTGTAGAAAGTTCTGCAAGCGCTGTAAAAATAAGTTCCGCTTCATTCATGTGGTCGCGAAGGTTTTGTGTTTTCAGCCCTTTCAAATCTTTATGCTTCTTTACTGTTAATCCTGTCCATTCCTGATGAATTATATTGGTGAGAAAAGCAAACTCGTCCGACTTCTCCACACCACTTTGCGACCAGTAATCGGTAAGTTTGTTTCGCGTTTCCTGACCTGTCATTCTTTGCTGTATCCATTTTTCACTACGCCCAAGCTTTTGCCAATTTTCTCTCGCCCTGTCCAAACTTTGTTCCGGGTCAGCAATTTCTTTCATCCTTTCATATCCAGTTTTTGCCAGCCATTGCTTGAAGGGTTCAGCTTTGGGAGAAGGGATGGATTGAATAAGCCTTAAAAGTTGTTCTGCATTAGCCACATCGGTCAGTCTCATTTTACCATCAGGGGCTTGCATTTTTAAACCGTTACAATTTGTAACGGTTTCATTGCCTTCGTCTTTTAACCTTTTTTTCATTACCCGCCAATACACTTGAGGATTTGGGCTGTCGGTTAATATTTCTACAACATCCACGATAGAAAAATACCATTTCTGTTCTTCTTCGCTCCATAATGAACGGATTTCCCTATGTTCAAAAAGTTTTACGTTTCCCATCGTATTACTTTGTAATATTGAATGATTTAGATTATTGAATTTTTTATTTCAGCCAGCTCATAGCCTTCTTCATTCTGTTGGATCCGTGCATTAATGACTTGGTTTTTGAAAATATTTTGTTTATGCCATCCTAAATTTTCTATCAAGGGAAAATATTTTTGCTGTTTCGGTAGCAGAATTTCATTTCCTTCAAATTTACGGATGCTGTAATCGCTTTCTTCTTCTCTGAAAGCGTTTGAAACAACAATTCTGTATTTATTATCAATCGCGATCAACCCTCTATCAAATGCCCTGTGCAAATTAGGACAAAGAGCAATCCCGTTTGAAATGGTATCATCATAACTTTCACTGAAAGGAATTATATGACAAGCATCAACCATTGAAATAGAGATTGTCGCATCTATTTTCATGCCTGAGATGCAGCAAGTATTGTTATAGATTTTTGGAATTTCTCTTTTGAATAAACTTCCACGAAGAAAAATTTCTTCTTCATTTCGTTGTTGCACTAATTTCTTGATTTCATTTCTGTATTCCTCAGCATCTTCATGTAAAATCTTGCCCTCAATATCATCAAACAAATTTTGTTGTCCTCCGGATGAATTACTGAAATTGTTTTTTGTTTCGGGAAAATATTCATCCAACAAAAATTGCTGTAAGATGCTGTTGCTCTTTTTGTCTTTCATCAGGAAAAACAAATCAAATTCAATTACTGCACAATCAACAGCTGCGTTTAGATTAACAAAACTTCTCATGGAGGCTTTGAATTGCAAAATATTGTCAAAGCCCGGTTTTGGAATCAGTTTCCAAAACTTATCACTTGTTAAATGAAAGAACGGTAAAGCAAATCGACAGTCATGATTTGAGGTAACAAGCAAACTCCAATTGGATTTAAACAAAGCAACCAATTCAGGAGTAATGTAAATTCTTTGGTCAGTGATTAAATTATTTTGAAACGCCTGTAAAACAGAAAGTAATAGAACTGGTTTATGGGGTGCATGGCCGTGGGATCTATCAATACGGAGAGTTTTAAAATTGGATAAATATTTTGTGAGCGCCTCCAAGATTAAGTAAATACGATTTGTTTATGGTTTTCAATTTCAAAATCAATTCTTCTTTCAATGTCGGCCTGCAACCCTCTTTTTCTAATCATCAATATTTTGGTTTTTTGTAATGCCAGCAGGTCTTGAATTAATTCAACATCTTTCGAATCTTCTGTACAACTCTCACGAAGGAGTTCACTTTCCTGTTTGATTTTTTCTTCCTGTTTACTCATATCTAATTTTATTTTGAAGACACGATGATAAATATCTGAAACTTTTGGCTGAAAAAAACTATCTCTAAACCAGAGGTACTGGACCAGGACCATTTCCTGATGTGTAATCAACTCAATACCTTCTGTTTTCTGGATCTCTTTCTGTGCTTTCAGAATTCGTCTTAGGATTTCTACCCTGGTTTCAAATTTATAAGGACCCCAATATTTTTCATGAATTTTTCCATCCCTCCTTCTTCTTTCTCTGTACTTCTCCGGGTTATCTCTTGTCTGAACTAAAAAATTTCTGATCTCCATTAAAGGCAACATCCATTCTTCTCCATTATCAATCAATCCTTCCATACTTCTGTCTTTATTCACCACAGTACAAACCCAACATCCAAAGCGGCTATTACCGCAACTTGGAGTTGTATCATCAATGACCAAAGGACAATCGCCGGAATTCGCATTACGGTAAAGCGTCACCAACTCCTTATGATTGCCGCTCCAGGGAGGAGGAACCTGGTTTAAATATTGCCAGACTTCGTTCGTCGTTACATCTTTAATCGGCGCGTAAACATAAGCGTTAGGGAGTACATGCTTTCTTAATCGCTGGCCTTTTAATTCATGCTTTTTCATCGATGCAGAACGTGCAGAACTCTCATCACTTCGGGTTCCCAAAAGGATAATAGCTTCCCCATTCAAACCGATTTTTTCCTGAATCAACCGGGTAGTGGGATTAATCTTTAGTCTCTCAGTACACCACCGATAAAAATTACTGGGTGCAGGATATCCTAACCCAATTAATCGAACCCAAAAGCTGTCATCGATTTTGGGGGTTGTTTCTTCTACAATTAAAGGAATATTCTGAAGGTTAGCTGCTTGTTGAATTTTTTTCAGGGAAGTATTGATAAATTTAACTATCCGGGGATTCTCAACCAATGTATCATTACAAACAACATAGATTTGGCGGGTTAAAAGAATAGGATCGAGTTTTTTCAATGCATACCAAACGACCTGAAGTAGCATAGTGCTATCTTTCCCACCGCTGAAGCCAATGATCCATGGTCGGGTAGGATTTTCATCATATAAATATTGGTCTATTATTTCGTTTTCTATGTGATTAATATTAAGTGACATAGATTGATGGCTTTTTGAGAAATTATGTTATGCTTCTTTAGATTCTTCCTTTAGATTAATTCGATAACGAAAGTACAATTCCAATAATTGAAAACTATGCGATTTGAGCTTATGTAAAATTACATATATTTCCGATTTTATTATTAAGAATAAAAAATTGAAAACTATTCTTCTTGCATACTTTCATATTTTTCTGACAATTCAAAATCAGAGTTTTAAAATCCTGAGCTTTAGAATATTTGTCATAAATTTGCTGCCCCTTTAAAACTTCTCCCATGCCAAAATTTATCCTGCTCGTCTTGCTTGCATTCGCTTGTACATTGAACCTGTTTCCCCAGGCTGGTGGTTTCATTTCAGTTTACGACTCCATGCATCAGAAGTTCCAGGTCTGGTATGCCTTCGGTGAATGGAAGGCCGTTGACTGGGATGGTCTGAACAACAGGATCCGGCCAAAAATCGTCGATGCAGCCGCCGCCGGTGACACCAATGCTTTTTATCTTGCCCTCAAAGAATATGTTGCTTCCGTACCGGATGGCCATATTTCCATTCGCGGTGCCGGTTGGGAGGATCACAAGGCATTTGCCCGTTACCAGCAGATCGGTGGAAGTTACGGGTTTGCCATCGCAGGACTGGATGATAGCCGTGTCGTCGCCCGCCTTGTCAATGCAGGATCACCTGCAGCTCTTGCCGGAATGCATTATGGAGCGGAGATCCTGGAAATTAATGACAAACCTGTATATGAAATCCTGGATACGGTTTCCGTTTTATGGGCGGAAGCAAACCCGGCCACCCTGGAATGTAAAAGATTGAATCAGTACTGATTAATCGGAAGAGCACCCATCGGAAAATCCATGAAGATACAATTCAGGAACCGGGGCGCCCCTGACCCTGTTACAGCCATTGTCGCGGCCGTTGATGACAGTTATAAAACCTTCGATCAGACCTCCCTCTTACCTGTGGATCCTGGTCCTACTGTATCTTATGAGATTCTACAACCCAGTGGTTATGGCTATCTAAAACTGACCGCCGAGGCCGGAGATTCGGCTGCCGTTGCTAAAATTTACACTGATTTCAGGGATGCGATTTCCCTCTTTAACAGTTCCGGCGTCCCGGGCATGATCCTCGATTTGCGCGTGAACGCAGGAGGGGCAGATAACCTGTCGGCAGCCATTTCGGGATTTTTTACCAGCGATACGACGTTGTATGAATACCAAAGTTTTTATAATCCTGCCAGCGGTCAGTTTGAACTCTGGCCTCTGCCAATCCCGCATTTTAATCCAAAGACCCTGGGTCCCTACATCAATCCGAAATATCCGAATGGTTCCTTATTCACCGAACCCCAGGGACATCTTTATTCAAAACCGGTGATGGCACTGGTTGGTCCGCGCAATATAAGCACCGGGGAAGGGATCCCGATGTTCCTTCAGCGGTTGCCCGGAAACAAAATTGTCAGCTTCTATGGAAGCAATGGATCGTTTGGCATTATGGAATGGTGGTCTATATACTATCTCTACCCGCCGCCCGATGATCTGTATTTAAGATACCCCGTTGGCCGGTCACTTGATAAAAACATGAAAATCCAGCTCGACAGCGATTCCACGATGCACGGCGGTGTAATACCTGATATCCGTGTTCCTGTTAACGATGCGGTCATCGATCAGCTTTATATCGACAGCACGGATGTGGAATTGAACTGGGCAATCCGGGAACTCAATTCCATGCTTGGCATTGACGAACACAATCCTGGAACTACAGATGTGATCCTCGAAGAAATTTTCCCCAATCCGGTCAGATCTTCAGCCACAATTTCTTACCGGCTGGAGGAAGTTGCGGTTGTTTCATTATCTGTTTATGACACCTATGGAAAACTGGTGAAAACGCTTGTCGATGAACAGCAAAGTGCCGGACCCTATAGGGTCAGATGGAATGCCGCGGATATGGATCCCGGAGTCTATTATTTTCAGATCAGGACCGGTAAAGTTAATATTACAAGAAAGTGTGTTGTCCTATAATAACGGACTTTGAATCAATTTTTTAACTCCTGATCACCGCAAAAGCGTAAAGACGCTGAAAAATTTACCATGAAAAAATCTTTCTTTACAATTTTTGTAATATCAGGGCTCCTGCTGTTGGTTTGTTCCTGCAAGAAATCGACCACACCCGATTACACCAATCTGAATAATCAGATCATTGCAGAATGGGAACGTGTGAGCGATTCCATGCTTGCCGCGTCGAAGGTTCCCGGCATGCTCGTCGGAATCTGGGCCCCCGACCGGAATCTCGATTGGGCAAGGGGAAAAGGGAAAGCCAATGTTGTTTCCGGCGAAAAATCGGAACCAACCATGAAATTCCGGACCGGGAGCCTGACCAAAACATATACCTACACGGTTCTTCTTCAACTGGTCGATTCGGGCAGGATCAGTCTGACGGATAAGCTGCAGAAGTTTATGCCCGACTTCCCGAAAGCCGACAGCATCACCATCCGGATGCTTTGCAACCACACAAGCGGGATCTTTGATTATGCGGATTCTTATACATGGCAGCTCAGCCTGCGTATAGATCCTTTAAGAAAATGGACCAGCCAGGAGATGATAGACCTGGCGAAAACGGAACCTTTTTATTTCCCGCCCGGAACAAATTTCTATTATTCGAATACCAATACCATTATCGCCGGCCAGATCGTGGAACAGATCACCGGGAAATCGATTGCCGCAGAGATTCAGCAACGGGTGCTTGGTCCGCTTCTCCTTTCAAATACGGTCTATCCCGACGATAATAAAATACACGGTTCCTTTACTCATGGCTATGGCTGGGGATGGGAGAGCGATACAACAACACTGCAAGACGTTTCCGAGGCGTATGATCCTTCCATGGCAGGGGCTTCCGGAGCCATCATCGCCGATATCTTTGACATGAAGAGCTGGGTAGAGAACCTTTACAGGGGGACTTTATTGTCACCGGCAACCCAGGAGCAGCGGCTCACTGTCGTCACCGCCCAGGGTGAAGCCTGCGAAGAGTACGGACTAGGGATCATGCATAAAATAAATCCCCCGATGTGGGGTCATACCGGAACCATCCCTGGATATAAGAACTGGGCTGGTTATTGTCCTGAAAAAAATGTTACCATCGTGATCAGTTATAATGCCACTACTTCCAAGCCAATGGACCTTGCCTTGAGACTGATGAACATTTACCTGGAGGCGATAAAGGAATAAAACATCACCGGATTTTTTCCCGGATATTTTTACCCTAAATTTCCTGTCTGCCCCGATCAGCCTTGTCTCTTTAGCGATCTTTAAACCGGAGCAGAAATACTCTGTACAGTAGAACAGGCAACCATGATTCCCCCGGCATCGTCTTACAAGTAAATACTTCCCGGTCCATGAAGAGAATTTTATTGCTTACATTTTTCCTGTTCACATTTGCTGTTTCACAGGAACAGCCCCCTGCATCTTGGCAATCCTTTGGCATCGGAGGAGGAGGAGCACTTTTTTCTCCAGCCATCAACCCTGCCAACCACAATGAAATCTATATGTCATGTGATATGAGCCAGTTATTTCACAGCAGGGATAATGGTGCAAGCTGGACAACGGTCAACTATAAGGTAATCACAGGCGGTCATGATTGTTGTGTGCAGTTTACCAGCGATACTTCAATCCGTTACTCAGTCGATTATACCTCATCCAACGGTATCGATTATATACGGCCTGTTAAAAGCACCAATGGTGGATCAACCTGGCAGGTCCTCCCTGGTAATCCATACCCGGCTTTGCCAAATGGAAATCTCCTCCGGCTTTTTGCAGATTATGATCATCCCGATAATCTGGTGCTGGCCGATTATGGTACCATCTATTTTTCGGCTGATGGCGGAAATTCATTTCATCAGATCCACACCTGTCTTTCAAACGGAGCCGGTAACCATATTGCCGGAGTTTTCTTCGACGACCTGAAAATCTACATTGGCACCAACGATGGTTTATTGTTCTCTTCGGATGGCGGCCAGACTTTTTCAAATATGACGACTACCGGTATCCCTTCATCAGAAAAAATACTGTCGTTTGCCGGGGCAAAACAAAACGGAACGCTTCGGTTCTCCTGTCTTACAGCCACTAACGTCTGGGCGGGGTACCAGTATGGATCCAATTACTGGAACGCCATGAAAGGAATTTACTTTATGGATAATGCATCCGGCACCTGGATTTCACAGGTAACGGGTATTAAAACCGGAACGGATTTCCCTGTTTTTGTCGGAATGGCAGCAAATAACATCGATGTAGCTTATCTTGCCGGGGGAAGTTCAACCGGGGATCCCATAGTTATGAAATCGACCGGAAATGGTCCATGGACAAGTATTTTCAATACCATCAACAACGAGAATATTTATACCGGATGGTGCGGATATGGAGGTGATCGCGGTTGGGGTTATGCAGAGGCACCGTTTGGGTTTACCGTAGCGCGTGATGATGAAAACACAGTCATGTTCACCGATTATGGCTTTGCCCACGTCACTGCCGACGGGGGGGACTCCTGGGATCAGCAATACATTAATACGGCCGACCGAAATCCGATGGGAAGTGCTACACCAAGGGAAAAAAAATACAGAGGGATCGGATTGGAGAACACCTCTTGCTGGCAGATGATCTGGACCGACAGTCTCCACATCTTCAGCGGTTATTCGGATATCAATGGCATCATGAGCGACGACAAGGGGCAACAGTGGAAATTCATTCCGGACCTTACACAAAACACGGTTTACCGGATACTCCGGCATCCGGGCGGTAATCTTTATGCAGCCACCTCCGGTATTCATGACCTTTTTCAGTCGACGCGCATTTATGATGCCCAGATCGATGGCGGGATTGGAGCAGTATGGTATTCCACCGATAATGGGTCAAGCTTCAGCCTGCTTCATAATTTCAATCATCCGGTGATCTGGATTGCTCTTGACCCTGGAAATCCTAACCGGATGGTCGCGAGCGTCCTTCACAGCAATAAAACAACCATTGGGGGTATCTATGTTACAGATAACCTCGACACGGGCCCATCGGCAACCTGGACGAAATTGCCTAACCCGCCAAGAGCCAATGGCCACCCTTTTAACATAAATGTATTATCAAACGGTGATCTGGTCGTCAGCTTTTCAGCCCGGAAACCGACGACGAACAGTGCATTTACCGACAGCTCCGGAGTCTTTCTTTACAGTTCATCAGCCGGATCCTGGTCGGACCGGTCCGATCCAAATATGCGCTTCTGGACCCAGGACATCGTGGTGGATCCGAATGATACATCCGAAAGTACCTGGTATGGCTGTGTTTTCGAAGGCTGGGGCACACCCGGGATATTCGGGACCGGGGGATTGTTTAAAACGACCGATCAGGGTCTCACATGGAAACGGATCAATGACAATTTCCGGGTAAATTCCGTCGCCATCAATCCATTCAATCCGAATGAATTGTATATGACCACGGAAACCGACGGTTTATGGCTTTGCCCTGATGCAACCTCCTCCAACCCTTCATTTGTTCAACAGGAAGCATACCCGTTTCGTCATCCTGTCCGGGTATTCTATAATCCGAATACAAACCAGGAAATCTGGATAACATCTTTTGGGAACGGGATACAAAAAGGCACCTCCGGTGCACCTTCCGGTATTCAACCCCCTCTTACGGAATTTCCCGGATCGGTCATGATTTGGCCAAATCCCTTCAGGGATGTGGTCCATGTAAAGATCGGAGAACCATGCCCGGGATACCGGTATACTTTTCGCCTGTTTGATCAGAAGGGATCACTTATACTCCAAACCAGGCTTAATACACAAATGAATGTTATCCGCATTGGTGAAGATATTGCAGCTGGATCTTATTTCTTTGAAATAAGGAATGGAATTTCGGTTATTTTATCTGGCAAGCTTATAAAACAGTAGGAACCGGGCAGGGCTACCCCATCCTGTTCTTAATAGCTGAGGCATACCTGCGGCTCATGACAAAAGGTTCTGCAATCCCTTTCAGATGCACCCTGAAGGCATAATTTAACCACTCTTCCACCTTGATAACATAATCCATATTGATGATAGCAGATCTGTGAATCCGGCAAAAAGATTTTCCGGGTAGACGATCTTCCCATTCCTGCATCGGCTTGTCGACCAAGCCAACCTGACCATCATTCAAATGAATTTCCGAATAATCAGCAGCGGAAGAGATATAGATAATGGACTCAATTTTGATAAATTTATAATGGGCATTGAAAAGCAAAAACAGACGATCTTCAATCGTAAGGGGAGATTTTGAATCCTTTTCCGGAATTGAATCGTCAAATAACCTTTCGATGGATTCGGCAAGACGGACATTATTGACCGGTTTCAGGAGGTAATCCAGGGCATTGACATCAAAGGCCTTTAAAGCATATTCATCATAGGCCGTCACAAAAATGATTTTAATTTGCTTCGGGATAAGTTCCAGCAAATCAAATCCGGTCTCACCACGCAACTGGATATCAAGAAAAATTACATCGGGAATTGCTTGTGTGATAAGTTTTTGTGCAGCGGATATACTGTTTGCTTCCCCGATTACTTCGATCTTTTCGAAATACGAAAGCATGAATCGCAGGTCATTCCTGGCCAGTCGTTCATCATCGACAATGATCGCTGTCAATTTCCCCTTCATTAATTTACTTTTTTCAAAGTCCCTTTTAGAATTTCAATAAAGGCAGTCACTTCTTCGCCTTTCTGACCGATTTCAAACCGGTGCCTTCCCGGAAAAGCCTGTTCAAGCCTTGATTGAATATTCTTCAATCCGGTACCCGTGCCGGTGGGGTTCACTGAATCCGATTGAGGAAGCCATTTGCCCGTATTGCTGATTGTCACGGCTAAATTTCCACTATTGAGTTTCGCTTCAATTTTGATCTTCAGCGGCATCGGACTGGTCTGCATCCCATGTTTTACAGCATTTTCCACCAGCGGATGGATCAGGAAACTCAGTACCGGGAAATCTTCGGCTTCGGGGTCAATGTCATAAACTATTTCGAGATCTTCTTCAAACCGGTGTTTTTCAATTGCAAAGTAGTGCCTGATGGCATTTAATTCCTCCCTGAGCGGCACATCTGAATAATTCTTGCTCAAAAGAGAATACCTCAGGAATTCAGCCAGTTCCGTGAGCATATCCTTCGTGGTTTGTTTGTCCTCCTCCACCATGGCACGGATCGAGTTTAATGAGTTGAAAAGAAAATGAGGATTCAACTGGTATCTGAGCATCTGGAGTTGGGCACTTTGCGCGAGAAGATTAGCTTTTTCGGCCCGGTTGTGTTCAATATTCCAGTCCTTCCAGAATTTAATTCCAAAATAGAACAGACTCCATCCCAGCAAGACAGGTGTTCGCCAAATAGCCCAAACAAACAGGTATTCGTCGTACAAAGGCACAAAACCCGGTTTAAAAACCGGGGTAATTGACAGTGTGGACAATTGCCAGATGAACGAAAACAGAAATGAAACAATAACAGAAATGGTGAGGAGTATAAAAACACTCTTCTTCTTTCTATAAACCTTTCTGTAAATCGGCCACATCAATAAGGTAAGGGCGAAACCGATAAAATCAAATGTTGCCTCCCAGAGGGTTTGGTATAAAAAATAATCGAGACTGACTTTTGAAAGTCCGATTAATCCATATTTCTGGAGAAAATCCCGCGCCTGTATGACGATAACAAAACTGATCCAGCCGATCAGCTGGTACTGCCAGAAATTGAGCTGTATGGATTTATTTTTATTCATCCTCCTGTTTCAGATCACAAATATAGTACGGACTTTTAACAACAAGACAATTAATCCATCAGCGGCAAAATCTCTCTTTGAAAGGTTATAGACAGAAACATACCGTTTGTCTATTGATATTAACCGTTTATAGATTTGTCAATGCTTCGTGTTGAAAGACAGGATTGATTTGCAATTTATTATAACACATTCAAAACATACATGAAAAGAATATTAATATTATCAATTTTCTCTATTGTTTCAACAGCAACATGGTGTCAACAAACAAAACCAGCATACCTGTTACCGGAAAATTTCGGCGAATCAGCCATAGAACCTTTTGAATTCGAATCTTTTGAAATTGAAAAGACAGATTTCAGAGTTGGTAAAAATGCATATACACCCACGCTGATAGGTTTTGATCCATATAATGGCATAAAATCATACAATGGATCCGCAATCCTTTACGACAATGACCATTTTTTATCAGAGATACATCCTTCGGAGGTCACAGGGAAAGCAATTATCAGTAACAATCCTGAAAACTACTTCCAGCTTATGGTTTTAAGTCCAAAGATTATTATATATGTTGATTCGTGCAGCTTTATGGAACATTAAAATCTCATTTTAAAGGTTTCAACCTGAAATCGCCGTTTATCCATTGATATAAACCGTTTGTGGATTTGTCACTATTTCTGATAAAAAGAGATGATAGATTTGCGATCCAAACTCAATATGAATAACATCATAAAACGAATACAAATGAAGAGAATCTGTTTTATAATCGTGATTATAATTTTCATCACTCAAATTCAAACCATTTCAGCACAATGGATTTGGCAAAACCCGCTGCCAAACGCCCATCCCTTGTGGTCCGTAACCTTTGTTGACGAAAATACCGGGTATGCTACAGGTGACCTTGGTACGATAAAACGCACCAACGACGGAGGTATGACCTGGATAATTCAAAACAGCGGAACGACCAATACCGTGGGTGATGTATCATTTGCCGATGCTGATCATGGAATGGCCGTTTATACGATGGATACCATTTTGATCACTACTGATGGCGGCGCAACCTGGATAGCCTGTTATACTGGAACTACCAATATTTCTATATATGGAATTGCCTGTGTAAGTTTGAATAAAGCATATGCTGTAGGATCCGGTGGATCAATTTTAAAAACCACGGATGGTGGATTGAACTGGGTAACCCAAACCAGTGGAACAATGAATGCACTTAGTGCCGTCTCTTTTTATGATGAAGATACCGGTAATGCTGTGGGTGCAAATGGAACAATCCTGCGAACGAACGATGGAGGAATTACCTGGATACAGCAAACCAGTAATACAACGACAAGTCTCAATGATGTTCACTTTACAGATACGAATAATGGCACGGCGGTCGGTTCAAATGGCGTCATTGTGCATACATCAAACGGTGGAACAACATGGTCAAGCCAAACCAGTGGGACAACAAACATTTTATTCGGTGTTCGCTTTTTCGATGCAAATAGTGGTATTGCAGTAGGATGCGATGCATACTGCAATTATGCCACCATTTTACGGACCACCGATGGAGGCGTCACATGGACATTGCAGAACAGCGGCACTACCAGCGCCCTGATGAGCGTCTCATGGTTAAATGCAAATACAATTATTGCGGTGGGTCAGGGCGGTTATATCACCCGCTCTGTCAATGGCGGGACCTCCTGGGTTAAACTGGCCCCTGAAGGAGTGACCGAGTCGCTTCAGGGCATTTCATTCAGTGATGCCAACAATGGTTTTGTTGTCGGGAATACGGGCACAATTTTACATACAACTGATGCCGGTACTCACTGGACAATTCAAAACAGTGGAACTACTGCACCGTTATACAACGTATCATCACCGGGTCAGCTGATTGCAACTGCTGTGGGTTGGGGCGGTGTGATCAGGCATACTATAAACGGCGGGAATAATTGGGTCAATCAAAATAGTCTTACAACTTCAGCTTTGTTTGGCGTTTCCTTTCCAACTGCTGATAATGGAACAGCCGTTGGTCAGAATGGAGTAGTAAGACATACTGTCAATGGTGGCGCCAATTGGGCGATTCAAACGAGTGGAACTTCAAATACCCTTAAAAGCGTATCGTTCTCTGATGCCAGAAATGGAACTGCCGTTGGAGTTAATGGGATTATTATCAGAACCACCGATGGCGGGAATAATTGGGTCATGCAGAATAGTGGAACTACCAATAACCTTAATGGAGTCTCTTTTTCAGATTCATTGAATGGTACTGTAGTTGGCGCATCGGGTACAATACTAAGAACAAATAATGCCGGGGCAACATGGATTGCACAAACAAGTGCCATGACGGGTGACTTTTACGGAGTTTCCTTTGCTGACAGCAATACCGGATATGCTGTTGGCGATTGGGCATCAATTTATAAAACAACAGATGGCGGGGCAAACTGGATAAAACAAATAAGCGGAACGGTGTTTGCGATCAGTGCAGTTTCCTTTATCGATACCAGTGCTGCAACTGTTGTGGGTATGTGCGGTACTATTCTAAGGAAGAATGAAACACCTGTGGGAATATTTGATCCTCCTTCAAACGACAATCCGAATGATTGCTTTCTTGGGCAGAGTTATCCCAACCCGGCTATTAATTCTACTACTATTGATTTTTCGATCAATACTACAGGGAAAATCCAATTGATGCTTCTCGACTTCCAGGGAAGAGAGGTAAAAAGGCTGTTGGATCAGGAACTAAAGCCAGGAACCCATTCCATCAAAATCAATCTTTCCGGCCTGAATCCGGGAGTATATTTCTGTTCCCTGAAAACCAATTCTGGTAATGTCAACCAAAAACTGATAATCGGCTGGTAAATAACATCCTGTTAAACAAATCCTTATGAAGTCAATCATGAAATCTATCGGAATTAAGTTTCTTGCGATTCTCCTGATTATTTATTTTTCAGAAAACCAGGTTATTGCCCAGGGTGGTCCCTACTTCGGGCAAATTAATGCAAGTCTTTTCCCGCAGCGGTTTGCTTCGGCATTTATCCCTGAAGGAGCCTGGGGTATCACATTCACCCCTGACGGCATGGAATGCTTCGTTACCCTTAGACCCAATAATAATAATGTCATTCTGAGATCGAAATCAGTCGGTAATAGTTGGACCGACTTTACTCCAGCCTCATTTTCAGGGATATATAACGATTCTGAACCTCATATTTCCCCTGATGGAAACAGGGTTTATTTTGGTTCGTTTCGTCCTTTGCCTGGGGACACATCGAGTTCAGCTTCTCAATGGTATTCCGAGAAAACGGATACAGGCTGGACAGAAGCATATCCCATGGCAGTTCCTCTAACCGGAGTAGAGATGATGTATCCATCGGTTGCCAATAACGGAAATATGTATTTTACTGCATTTACCGATGACAGCATTCCTCAGTATTTAGCCGTGTCAAAATTTGAAAATGGTCTTTATCAGGAACCTGAAAGATTACCGGATAGTGTCAATTTCCAAAGCGGGATGTCACATCCGGTTATAGCCCCCGATGAAAGCTGTATTATTTTTGATAACCTGCATGACCAGACGGGTGCTATATATTTATATATCAGTTTCCGTAAACCGGATGGCTCCTGGTCAACAGCAAGGAAGCTAACTACAACAATAAATTCAGGTTACTACAACATGTTCCCGTATATATCACGGGACGGGAAATATTTCTTCTATTATCGTAACAATTATATGATGTGGATGAAAACGGACTTTATTGAAAACATCCGTCCGTTTTACGGGAATTATTTGGGTCAACCCTTGCCGGATTCTACTGCTTTGCGCTTTGCTCCGCCGTCACTTCAATCCAGCACTTCCTGGTGGTGGCATGGTTCGCCCACATTCTCGCCCGACCTTTCAGAAATGTTTTTTGTAAAATATAAAAAAAGTAATGCCCGCACCGGGATCAATACAATGAAACAGGTCAACGGTGAGTGGACCACCCCGCAACCCGCATCATTTGCTGATCAAAACTATATTGAATACAATCCGTTCTTTTCACCTTCAGGTGATACACTTTCTTATTATTCCGAGAAACCGGGTGGCCCGTTTTTTTATGTGGTAAAGCAAAATGGTTCCTGGTCGTCATCTCAGCCGCTAAGCATTCAAATTCCTTCAAATCTCACAGCCGGGCCAGGGTTTTCAATAGCCCGGAACAGGAATATTTATATTGATTTTTGGGAAAACAACCTGACCGACATCTACCTGGTAAAATATGAAAACGGAAGTTATAACCCACCCGAAAAACTAAGCAGCGCCATAAATTCCGATTCGCTCGACTACGGCCCTTACATTGATCCGGAAGAACGTTTCCTGATCTTTTCTTCACAGAGACAAGGAGGTTATGGCCAATCGGACCTCTATATTTCTTACAAAAATACAGACGGAACATGGAAACCTGCTTTAAATATGGGACCTGCGATAAATTCTCAATACGGAGCAGCTTATCCCCTTATCACTCCCGACGGGCAATATCTTTTCTATAACTCCTGGAAGACAGGGGATCTCGGGTATAATCCCTATTGGATTAAAGCTGATTCTATTTTTAAACCATTAAGTATTGACCAGCAAACATTGAATTTCCCGACCCTTAATTTATCACAAAATTTTCCTAATCCGTTTTCAGAGAGCACTACCATCGAATATTCTATAAAACAGAAAGAACGGATCAGGATTTCACTCTTTGATGGTTATGGCAGGGAGATCAAGGTGCTTCTTGATGAAGTCAGAAGTTCAGGGAATTACTCCCTGAACATTGATCTTGGTGAGTTTAAATCCGGCGTATATTTTTATTGTCTGAAGGCTGATGCAGGAATGATTTCCAGGAAGCTGATTTTAGGCCGATAATTGCTATTAATCAGATCTTCCAGTTACCCAACATAATAAAAAAAGGATCGAAATATAAATGATTTGATTATAAACATTAAATCAATATCCTATGAAAGTAAGATTTTTACTTTTATTCCTGGTATCCAGAATTGTTTCAGGCACCATGGGTCAAAACACCATTGATTTGACCTTTACGGCTGTTGACAGCGCAGCCTACGTCCAGCTTGACAGCATCAAGGTGATGAACCGCACCCAGGGGGGCGAAACCATGATCTACTGGCCTGATACCACGCTGTCCCTTGAAATCAACCAGGGTGATTTGCTGCTATATGTCGGATATGCCACTCTCTATCCGGTTGGTGTTCCGGATGTGAGTAATGAAATTTCATCATTCGAGGTGTATCAGAACTATCCGAACCCCATGGGAGACCGGAGTGACATCCCGATGTACATCCCTCAGAAGGGCAAAGTACATTTGACAATAACGGACTTGCAGGGTAAAGTTGTTCTCCGCGCTGACCATCAACTTGATGCGGGCCATCATTCTTTCAGGTTCCATCCCGGTGATGGCAGCTTATACTTCCTTACATCACAATGGAATGGAATAAACCGGAGCATACAGATGATCTCAACGGGGCGGAGTGATGGTAAAAGCTGCACGTTGGATTATATTGGCAGTAATAACGGGAAAGCTGTTTTGAAAGCATCATCAGAAGTAAACGATTTCAACGTTCGTCAATCCGGAATACTGGATACCCCTGAGGAAGACACCACTTATACCTTCCAGTTCGCCACCAACATCCCCTGCCCTGGAACACCCACGGTGGAATACGAGGGACAGGTGTACAACACCATCCAGATCTTCAGCCAGTGCTGGCTGAAGGAGAACCTGAATGTAGGGTGGATGATAAACGGCAATCAAAATCAAACCAATAATAGTATCATTGAGAAATACTGCTACAACAACAATCCGGATAGTTGTACCAAATACGGCGGCCTCTACCAGTGGAACGAAATAATGCAATACACCACACAAGAGGGAGTGCAGGGCATCTGCCCGCCGGGCTGGCACCTGCCCACGGATGAGGAATGGAAAGTGATGGAAGGGGCGGTGGACAGCCAGTATGGGATTGGAAACAATATATGGGATCAAAATGCTTTTCGCGGGTATGATGCCGGAACAAACCTGAAGACCACCAGTGGTTGGAATAATAACGGCAGCGGCACCGATCTCTACGGATTTTCAGGTTTACCGTCTGGTCATCATTACCTCGGCGGTACTTTTATTGACATTGGCAACTACGCTTATTGGTGGACTTCTACCGGGGACGATAATAACTTCGCATTGGGCCGTCACCTCGATTACGCCCGCCAAGAGGTATATCGGTTTAACCTCAGGTATTACGGGTTCCCTGTGCGATGCCTCAAGGATAATTGAGCGCCGTGAGAGCACAGCTACGAAGGGCGCACACCCTTTCAACTGGGTTCGTAACTGTTGCAATGATGATAGATTTTAAATTGAGTGTTTACAAACAAACAAACATTAAACA
>Ga0247841_10003392_pt1 | contig 29671 bp, 28 predicted proteins | sample LaCruzMarch2015__2_FD_192410 | JGI IMG/M metagenome (GOLD analysis project Ga0247841, IMG submission 192410) | Freshwater microbial communities from meromictic Lake La Cruz, Castile-La Mancha, Spain - LaCruzMarch2015_18m | ecosystem: Environmental > Aquatic > Freshwater > Lake | place: Spain... | reverse complement strand
AGCTTATCGCAGCTTGCCACGTCCTTATTCAGCGCTCTAGCCTAGTCATCCACTACTTGGCGTAACGTTGCCTACGAACTGCTCAATTAATTTACTTGCGTAAATTAACTAAACAGTTTTTTTATTTCGCCAAAACTGTATTTGGTAATGATTTCTAAGTGCATTGATTTCGTTGTGAAACTAATCAATGCCCTTACTCGCTATGATACACTTCACCTATGCAACAATCGCACAGACAATTAACATCTGCAACATCTCACACTTGCGTGCTTGATATTACAAACATCCCTTCTCTGTTCAATTGCTTTCGCCTTCCATTTCAAAAAATCTTGAAATGGGAACAATCATTATCATTGTAATCATGAATACTATTCATGAATGCAAAAATTATCGCAACCTTTTACAGCTGCAAGTGGACTCTGAGGGATTCGAACCCCCGACCTCTCGCGTGCAAGGCGAGCGCTCTACCAACTGAGCTAAAAGCCCTGAGCCGTCACGCCGGCTCGCGGGCGGTGCTGCTGATGCAGCATGCTTCGCATGAACCTGTGTAACTGTTCTAGCTTTACTCAATTGATTCAATTCTTGCGTAGCAAGAACTGTTAAGCGCTTGCACCGCTAGTCGAACCAATCTAATCCAATGAAATAACTCGGCTCACTTTGTAAGCCAGTTACTTTTTGTAAAACTTACCAGCAATTCACTGGCGTTTTACTATACTAAAAGACAAACGCTTACTTGAAAATTACAAGCGCGTTGTCACATTGCAAAACTTTAAGTTTTGCGATGCCCCGCAAAAGCACTGCTTTTGCTAGGTACTAAAAAACAATCCATTACCGCCGAGCGGTTGAATTGTCAATAAAAATTATGGTTAGTGGTTTGAGAATGCCATGAAAAACTTCTCTGCACTTTGACAAACGAGTTGTCGAAAAGAAAAACTAAATTTCACAATTTAATTTTTTTTTATAGGAGGTGATCCGTCCGCAGGTTCCCCTACGGACACCTTGTTACAACTTAGCCCCCCTTGCAAAGCCAAGAATTGTTTAAACCTAACGGCTCAAACTCATCCAAACTCCACTCGGCTGGCTTGATGGGCGGTGTGTGCAAGGCTCAGGGACTTATTCACCGCGCGTTAATGACACGCGATTACTGGGGATTCCAACTTCATGTGGGCGGGTTACAGCCCCCAATCCGAACTGAGGATAATTTTCCGGGATTAGCGCCCCCTTTCGGGTTAGCATCCAATTGTATTATCCATTGTGTGTCGCGTGTTGCCCAGGAAATTCGGCTCATACAGACCTACCGTTGACAACCCCTTCCTCTGCATTACTGCAGCAGTCCCCCTAGAGTGCCCGCGGACAAATCCACGGTAGCAACTAGGAGTGTTGGTCTCGCCCGTTGCCTGAGTTAACAGGAAGCCTCGCGGTACGAGCTGGCGGTGGCCATACAGGACCTCTCAGCGCGTCATGAAAGCCCTTCAGACTGTCAATCATACTGCTGTCTTCCCTGGTAAGATTTTCTGGCGTTGCATCCAATTAAACCGCAACATCCACCCCTTGTGTGAGCCCCCGCCAATTCCATTGAGTTTCACCCTTGCGGGCATACTCCCCAGGCAGCAGACTTATTGCCTTCGCGTCGGCACTCCAAATCCATAAAGGAAGTGGAACACCTAGTCTGCATCGTTTACAGCTGGGACTAAAAGGGTATCTAATCCTTGTCGCTCCCCCAGCTTTCATCTCTCACTGTCGGGATAGTCCTCGTGAAGCGCCTTCGCTACTGGAGGTCTTTTTGGGATCATCGCATTTCACCGCTACCCCAAAAATTCCCTTCACGTCTTCCTTCCCCAAGCATGACAGTATCTTTAGCAATTCTATTCGTTAAGCGAGTAGATTTCACCAAAGACTTATCACACCAGCTACAGGTGTTTTAGGCCCAATACAAGTGGGAACCACTTAGGGACTACGTATTACCGCGGCGGCTGGCACGTATGTTACCCCCCCTTTATTCGCCAAGCTTTTTAGGCTTAGCAAAAGACCACAGTGTGGCCACTCGAAATTCCCCTATCGCGCTTGCGCGCAGTGTAAAGACTTCGAAACTGCTGCACCCCGTAGGGCTGGGGACCTTATCTCAGTTCCCCTCTCCGGGCGCCCCCTTTCAGGGCCCGTACGCATCATCGGCTTGGTGGGCAGTTACCCCGCCAACTACCTAATGCGCCGCAGCCTCATCCTTGAGCGAATACGATCGGGATATAGATCGTTCCCTTTAGATGACACAACATTCCAGTATATGTCACCTATGTGGTATTATACCCAGTTTCCCGGGATTGACCCCTCTCAAGGGTAGATTAGCTACGTGTTACTGAGCCGTACGCAACACTCCCTTACCGGAAATGTACTACTTGCATGTCTAATCGAATTTCGATAGCAGTTCCCGCCAGTAGGATCAGCTGGAATTAAAAATTCCGTTCGAATCACTTTTTACAAAATGATTCTAGAAGATCCATGACTTGCATGGAACACATCACAAAATAAATTTTGCAATGTATTATTTGTATTGTACTTTTAAACTCTATTTGGAATTGGTTATGAACTATTCTCACAAATATATGTGGAAACATGGTAAAGCATTGCTTTACTATGCATCGCAAAACTATAAGTTTTGCAATGTTAAATATTTCTCACCAATTTATATGTCAGTGTTGAAAAATCGAATAATTACTTATTCTAAGATTCAATCACTGTCACCACTAACCAACATCACACCAAAAAAAACTTTGGTGCTCACGATTCACAGCCTGCTAACGCAGGGAAGTGAAAACATCAATCGAATCTTGAATGCATGACGCACTCTAAGGTGTTCAACTCGAGAACTTGCAATTACCAGCTACAAGCCAGTAAATCAATTAAACTCTTGCAATTGCGCCACCAGGCAAACAAATTGCTTACATAATAGGTGCGACCAACCTTTATAAACCTTTCGCCCGCGATTCGAGAAAAAACCCCAAAATTATGTTGCAAAATTTTTTAATGATTCTAAAGGTAAAATTACGAAATTCGCACAAAAAAAGGTTATGTGGAAGACAGGTTTTTGTTATAATTTTCACTTAGTCCATTTCTCATATATCCTGCTAAGCAAAATTACTTCCGCTATCGCAAGAATAATTTTTGCTACTAAAACAATTGAAATCATTTCCCAGCCAAACCTGCCACTTACAAAAAAAACTTCGCTCACGGTAACAGAGTAATCAAAAAAATACTCTGTCAAAAGATCAACAAACATATTGGTTGGGTTAAACGGAATCAGAAACAAAATACCGGCAACAACCAACTTGAATTCCTTTTCAAAAGACATACTAATTAATTACCCTCAAGAGTTTTTATTTCTTCGCAAATGTACAAAATAATACACTATTTTTACGCGAGCTTATATTAACCCAAAAACAGAATTTATTTACATGAGTTCGCTGGAATTTTCACCTAAAGCAAGTACTGCTTCTTTCATTCCCAGCGCAGCTCAGAATGACGATAATATCGACTAGGGTCAGCCAAGGGGCCCCATTAAAATCCTTGGCCAAGGATATTTCACTTTTGGCTCAAACCAAAAAGCACTGCTTTTGTCCTTGATACAAAACCTTAATTAATTCAAAGCGTTAACTTATGGAGTTGATATTAATGGTAAAATATAATTCAAACACAAAAGAAGGCAAATGCATTTTTTGCGAAATAGCTGCGAATAGGATTCCTCCAATGGGAAACGGAAAATTCTGGGAAACGGAGAAATATATGGCCTGGTTATCCCCTTTTCCAAACACAGAAGGATTCGCTGTGCTAATAACAAAAAAACACTTTCCAAGCGATATTCTGGATATGCCTGAGGAAGAGCTAAAAGAATTCGTGCACGAGGCAAAAAAAGTTGCCAAAGTACTCACAAATAGTTTTGAGGATGTTGGGAGAGTAGGCCTCATAATGGAAGGAACAGGAATTGACCACGCGCACATAAAACTGGCGCCAATGCACGGAACAGGACATATGAAAAAAGGCGAGTGGAAACAATACCTAAGCGGAAAATCTGTTTTCTTCGAAAAATATGAAGGCTACTTAATGTCCTGCGATGGACCAAAAGCAGATTTTGCAAAAATTGAATCACTTGCAGAAAAAATAAAAAAAAGCATTAAATAAAATTATTTCAAAGGCACAGCCAAATTACCGCTGTGCCTTTTGTTTTTCTTAAAATGAAACTTATTTAAATTCTAAAAGCATATACTTTTCATGGCTTCAAGAAGGAAAACAAGAAAACAGAAGGCAAAGAAAATTAAAAGCAAGGCAATAAAAAAGATTAAACAAAAAAACCCAGTAAAAAAATCAAAAATCATTGATGCTGAAGAACGCTCAAAAAATCTTTATCCAAGTGTGCCAAGAAATTTTGTTCTTGCCCACCCCAGGCTGTACAAATCAACCCAGGCACAAATTGATGCTAAAAAGGAAAAAGAAAAAGGGTTCATTGAATTGTTTTTTGGAATGTTTAAAAGAAAACCCTAAATGCAAATAAACTTTAATTCACACAATTTTTTAATTAAAAATCGTCCCTGAAATCGTTCCAGGTCATGCTTTTGCCGAATAAGAAAAACTTTACTCCGTTAAGGAAATAAGCTATCATTGATATTTTTTTCAATCTGCGTGTGGAAGTATTTACAATCATTTTTTCAGAATAACCAATTTTTCCTAATTTCCTTGCCCTTCTTGACAAATCATTATCTTCATTAGTAATATTTGTTTCCAAAAAACCATGTAACTTGTTAAAAACATCTTTTCTTACCGCCATATTATGCCCCGGCAACAACCCATGGCCGACAAAAACACTGGCTCTTGTCAAGAGTTGCCAAAAAAAGAAAGCAAGCAAAAATCTTTTTGAATCTTTTTCAAGCGCATACACAGGACCAGTACAGGCAACTCCTTTATCTAGTCCTTCAATAACCCCTTCAATCCATGTTCTGGAAACAATTGTGTCCCCATCAGCAAAAGCCAGGTATTTTCCTTTGGCAAATTTTGTTCCAAAATTTCTTCCAAACCCTGCTCCTTTTCTTTTGCAAACAACAACCCTGTCAGCAAGCTTCCTTGCTATTCTCACAGTCCCATCAGTACTGCTTGAATCAGAAAGAATAATTTCATAATTCTCCCTCGGAACAGTTTGATGAATTATTGAGTTAAGGCAACGCGCAACAAGCTTTTCTTCATTTAAAGTAGGAACAACCACTGAAACAATTATTTTTTCTTTTTGCATAATAAAACCCAAAAATAATTTTTTTATTGTAATTCCTGAACTTTTTCCGGCGAACTAATTTCTGCCCTGGAATTAAGATTATCCTGAATATCTTTTTCAACTTGCGCAGGAGTTTGATTTAAACCAGGAGCTGATTGCTGAACATCACTAGTTTTTTGGGTTTGCTGTTTAGGTTGTATTGGCTTGAACTGCAAAGGGGAACCAAATGCTATCACATTATCAGGAACATCCTTATGCACAACACTTTGCGCTCCAACAAGAGAATTTTCCCCAATTATTATCCCAGGCAGAACAAATGATCTTGCTCCAAGCAAAGAATTTTTTTTAAACAAAATTGGACCATACCTGAACTCAGTTGGATTAAATTCATGGCAGGCAATAAAGCACCCAATGCCTATTACAACATTATCCTCAATAGTAATCATTTCAGGGAAAAAAATATCAAAAAAAACATTAGGCATTATCTGAACATTTTTCCCAATCTTTACACCCATTAACCTGTAAAAAAATTGTTTTTTCTGTGTAAAAGGAATTATTTCCCCGCACTGCAAAAGAAACCAATTAACAAGCACCCTAATCCTGGACCTTTTTTTTATCCACGCAGCGGAACTCTTTCCAGGTTCAGTTGGAATTGATGTAAGATTTCTCATTTAATTCACCTAAGGAATAAGCAGGAACACAGCAAAGTTTCCAAAAATAAAAATCATTGTCATTATGTAAAGAATCCTGTACTGGCTCTTCAAATTTGCTTTCACAGGATCAAGAATAGCTTCTTTCATAAAAGGCAAAAATATTAATGCTAAAGCTATCGGATACAAGTACTGGCCTGGCAAAAAACCAAGTGATTCATTCTTGAAAGTAAAAAAATTGATGAACAAAAGCATGTATGAAAAACCCGCAATCAATATTACCAAGTAGGAATAAAATTTCACTCTTTGTTCAGGAACAAGCGCTACAGTGCTCTTCATCTTTACCTTCATGTCATGCCCTTTGGAAAATAACCTGTACAAAGAATAACCACTAAACTGTATGCCAATAACAAAAAGCAATGGAAGTATTGGAGTTATTTGCAAAAACAAAGCTGCAGGGGGAACAAACAAAACTAATCCTGACATATACCTGAAAAATGGATTAACCATTGAGCCGGAAATCATGTCAAGCCCTTTAATTGATTTAAAACGAAAAGGCTTCATTGTGTACAAATATTGGTTCAAAACCATTGCGGAGAGGCAAATAATAAGCAACAAATTATTCAAACCAAAAGCAATGAAATAAGAAATTACAATTAAAATAAACGAAAACAAAAATCCTTGTGAGGGAGAAACTTTTCCTGAAGGAATAGGCCTGTTTTTTTTCACAGGATGAAGAAAATCTATTCTCCAATCAGTAAAATCATTTAACGCATATAACCCTGACCAGAGAAAAGCAACTGAAAAAAATCCTGCGGCAAAAATCCACAAATTTACTCCCGCACTATAAACATAAAACGCCATTAACATTGCTATCATCATGTTAAGCAACGATTTGCTCCACTCCATCGGCCTGCCAAGTTCAACAAATCCTGCTGCTCTTTCAGCAAGAGACCATTTATTTGAAACAACTTTTACTTTCTTTCCTGACACAGCTTTCTTGTTTTGCTTCATGCTAGAAAGTAAGCTGATAGAGTTTAAAAATACTGCCATAACAAACCCTTATTTTCCGCCAAAATCTTTTCTATACTCATTCCAAGACATGCTTTCCTTTGTAAAAGCAAAATTAATAGCATTGAAAACATGCTTGTAAATAGGTATTTCCATCTGCCTTCTTGCAGAAGTTTTCACAAACATTTTTTGGTTAAACCCCACTTTGCCCATTTTTCCAAGCTTAAGAGAGAGTTCCATATCCTCGCAAAGCTTATTCATTTCTGAGAATCCTTTTGCCTGCCAAAACTCTTTTTTTCTCGCGCCAAAATTAAATCCCGGAAAAATAGGGTAATTCAAAAAAACACTTGCCCTTGACTGCAGATTCCACCACTTATAAAACAAATTTATTTTCAAAGATTCTTTTTCAATATTCTCTAACGGGCCAGTGCACCCAACCCTTTCTTTTGTCTTCAATTCCTCTATCAATCCCTCAACCCAGGTATCTGAAACATGGGTATCAGCATCAACAAAGCCGAGGATTTCCCCTTTAGCTTGCTTTGCGCCAAAATTCCTTCCAAACCCTGCCCCATTTCTTTTGCAGACAACAACCTTATCAGCAATTTTCTTCGCTACGCCAACAGTATTATCAAAACTGCTTGAATCAGGGACAATTATTTCATATAAATCGCGAGAAACAGACTGATTGTCCAACAATTTAAGTGTTTTGTAAATGTTTTTTTCTTCATTAAGAGTAGGAACAATCACCGAAACAATTATTTTTCCCAAGCAAACCACTCAATCTATTCAGAAATGATTATATTTATTAAAGGCAAGAAAAAGAAAGAAGGAACTGCTCTCAAAAAAGAGAGCAGGGAAAAGAAACAATTTATTTAAGATCTAGCTCTTTGCCTCAAATATCTTTTCTTTCTCTTCATTCTCTTAGTTTTTTTCTTGCACCATTTCCATCTCTGTCTAGCATGAGTCTTCTTGAATCTGCTTGAATCCTTTGTCCTTGTAGCCATAAAATTCACCACTCGCTTTTGAAGGATTAAAACCAAAAAGCTTTATAAATCAATTCAATTAACTGAAAAATTGAAAATAATTCACTCCCATTATTATTTTTTCCCAATAATCATCTTTGCCAAATCAACTTTTTCTTTTTCACTGAGCGAATCAATTATTTTTTTCATTAATTCCTTCTTTTCATTTTTTGACAAAGTCCTGAAATATTCAATTGCCATTTCTTCCATCATACAACCACCTCATTTCCCCAGTGCTTTTTCTTTTGCTGATTTTACCAGGCCAAAAAATAATGGCGCAGGAGCTTCAAGCCCTGATTTGAGTTCAGGATGAGCCTGAGTAGCAACAAAATAAGGATGAACTTTTTTAGGCAGTTCAATAAACTCAACCAATTTTTTGTTCTGGGAAAGTCCAGACAACATAAGCCCTTTTTCGCCAAAAATCTTGTGATAAGCAGGATTCACTTCATACCTGTGCCTATGCCTTTCAAAAACCTTGTTTGATTTATACAATTCAGAAATAATGCTTCCCGGCTCAAAAAAAGCTTCGTAAGAACCAAGCCTCATCGTTCCCCCTTTGTCAACAACTTTTCTCTGCTCATCCATCAAAGTAATTACCTTATCCTTTGCATCAGGATTCATTTCAGTTGAATTAGCATCATTTAACCCGCAAACATTCCTCGCATACTCAATAACAGCGGCCTGCAATCCAAGACAAATCCCCAAAAAAGGAATTTTATTTTCTCTCGCATATTGGATAACTTTTATTTTTCCTTCCCAGCCCCTGTTCCCAAATCCTCCAGGAACAATTATTCCATCCAATCCTTTAACAGCCTCTTCAACACTTTTCCCGTTCTCAATTGCCTCAGTATCAATAAATTCAACACAAACATGAGTATTCAAATTTGCGGCAGAATGATGCAACGCCTCCACCACACTCGCATAAGAATCTCCAAGAGCAGTGTATTTCCCACAAATACCAATTGTTACTTTATTTCCATTGCAATTTCTAGCATCAATCATTCTCTGAGCCAAACCATTCCAGGAACTAAAACGATCATCCTTAATTTTTAAATGAAGCTTTTTTTCCAAAACCTTTACAAACCCCTGTTTCTCCAATTCCCCCGGAATAAGGTAAACCGATTCAACATCTTTCCCGGTAAAAACACTTTCTTCATCCACATTACAGAACAAAGCAATTTTTTTCTTTATTTTGTCGCTCAAGTATTCACTGCACCTGCAAACAACCACATCAGGCCAAATCCCAATCTCATTCAATGACTTAACACTCAACTGAGTAGGCTTTGATTTCTGTTCATTCACCCCCATAGGGATAGGAACATAAGATAAATGAACAAACAAAACATTATCCCTGCCTTGTTCCCAAGCCAACTGCCTCACAGCTTCCAGATACAAAGCATTTTCTAAATCACCTACCGTGCCTCCAATCTCAATAAGCAAAATATCTGCCTTTTCTTCTTTCGCAACCAGATAAAACCTGCGCTTTATTTCATCAGTAACATGCGGAATATACTGAACAGTTTTTCCTAAAAAATCCCCTCTCCTTTCCTTATCAAGAATTGACTGGAATATTTTTCCCATAGTAAGGTTTGATTCTTTTGTAGCACTAAAATTCATGAATCTTTCATAATGCCCAAAATCCATATCACATTCAGTGCCATCATCAAGAACAAACACTTCCCCATGCTCAATAGGATTCATTGTCCCGGGATCAACATTAAGGTAACCATCGCACTTCATAGCAGCGCACTTATAAGAACTAGAAAGAAGCTTTCCGATAGAAGCTGTTAAAACTCCTTTTCCCAAACCGGAAATAACTCCGCCGGTAACAACGATAAACTTTGTCATGCCCAAACCGGTAACAGAAAAAGACTCTTGTGTTTAAATAGTTTTTCTAAAAATTTTTTCTCACAAACATTAAAATACTTCAAAGCACGCTAATTCTATTGAACCCGAAAAATAATTGCTTATGTGTTTCTAATGGGCATCAAAACTGATTTTAAATTTCTTAAAAAAATGGCTCACAACAGGCAAACAATTGCAAATCTGAAAAAAATTGAAGCAAACTGGGTAAAGGTGAGGAAAGAAGGAAAAATAATTAAAAGCAAAAAACCTTTGCTCCTGAAATTAGGAAAACTTGTTTTTTGGCTAAAAGAAAACGCTTCTTCCTCAACAATTGACATGTACTTAGAAATTTTCCAGCACAAACATCACATGCTCGCAAAAGGCTTTGATGGAAAAAAAGACAAAATTGTGTTTGATGCGGGGGCAAACGAAGGATATTACACAATAGGGATGAAACAAAACAATCCTTCTCTGAAAATAATTTCAGTAGAACCTGTTCCGGAAACATTTAAAATGCTTAAGAAAAATATCAACACCAACAAATTGAAAAATATTATTCCAATTAACAAAGCCTTGTCTTTCAGCAACAAAAAAATATCAATGGATTTTGTTCCCGAAGCAACAATGATAGCATCAAAAAATATTTTAGCACAGCCAAGATCCTGGCTAGACAAAAAGAGAATCAAAAAAGTAAAAGTTCAGGGAATTACTCTGACCAAGTTATGCAAACAGCTCAAAATTAATTCCATAGACATATTGAAACTTGATGTTGAGGGCGCGGAACTTGACATATTAAAAGGAGGCAAAGAAATGCTTCCAAAAATAAAAAAAATAATTATTGAATGGCATTCAAAAAAGCTCAAAAAACAATGCACTCAATTACTGCAAAAAAATGGTTTCAAATTAGTCCTTTCAAGCAACGAACATATGTGCGGAGATATTTACTTTGTGAACAGGAAGTTTAGATAAAAATACCGTTTAAAAGGAGTTTTGGTTATACAAATATTACTATGAAAAAGATATTTGTTTTAATTGTTCTCCTAATTGCAACAGCATTGCTTTTTGGCTGTTATCAATTCACCTCAAATGTTGACAATAATACCCCTTCTCTGGACAATAATCAGCCAGCAACAGGAGGACAGACTAAATCTGTTTCAATACAAAACTTAGCTTTTAGCCCAGCAAACCTAATAATAGCTCCTGGAATAACTATTACCTGGACTAATAATGACTCCACCACCCACACAGTAACAGCAGATGATGGTTCATTTGACTCAGGAACATTGAGCCCGGGTCAATCATATTCACACACATTTACTTCAACTGGCTCTACAAGTTATCATTGCAATATACACCCAATGATGAAAGCAACTATAGCAGTGCATGGATTACAGTAAAACAAAATGGATTGAATTGTATGTCCAAATATACTGATAAGGAATTAATGCAATTAACTGGTGCTACAATCAAGGAAATTGAAAGATTCAAGCAAATCCAAAATGAAACAATAGCACAAGCAAAAAAACTTTATGCTAAAAAGAAAGGAAAAATAAAAATTCTTGGCATTTCAGGCTCAGCCAGGGACGAATTTGATTACGCGCAAGAAAAATCCAACTCCGAAACCTTGCTTGAAATTTGTTTAGAGGAATGCAAAAAAATGGGTGCGGACACCGAAATTATCCGATTAAGAAAACAAAACATCAAACCCTGCAAAGCATGTTATTCAACAACAAACACTCAATGCCATTATCCCTGCTCATGTTATCCGCACGGCACCCATGAAGGAGATGACATGTCAAATATTATTTATGACAAACTTATTGATGCTGATGCAATAATATTTGCAACACCAGTAAATAATTTCAAAATCTCAAGTTACTTAGCACTTTTCATTGACCGATGCATAAGCCTGGATGGAAGCCTTTCACCAGCAAATCCCAAATCACCCAAAAATAAGGAACTCAACAAAAAACACACCCATTTTATTGAATTAGTTGCCGACCAAAAAGTTTTGGGTTCAGGATTCCTAAGAAGATTTGCAGGGAAAGTTGCAGGAGTAATTACCACAGGGCATGAAGAAGGAACCTCAATGGCAATTTCCAGTTTGTTCATGACTATGAGCCACTGGGGAATGCATTTCCCCCCTTACAGCAATATGTACGCTATGTCTTCATTATGCAATTCAACTGATAAAGACAAGCCAATAGTTACCAGTGATTGTTATAAAAAAGAAGTAAAGCTCTTAGCCCAAAATGTGGTTGAAGCTACAAAAATTCTTAGAGAAAAGAAAAAAGACTGGGCTTATGATTATGCGGTTAATTAAAAACCAGTTTGAATGAATAATTAATAGTGATTTTATGGCTGATTTGAGAAAAGAAATAGAAAAAATGTGCCTTTGCCCAAACTGCCCTTCATGGATTGAATGCAAAGAACACGGAGCTTATTGTTACCCGATTGTTGGCAAAAGCAAATGCATTAACCAGGCAAAAGGATGCATATGCGGTGCATGCCCCACAACAAAGAAATATAAATTAGAAAAACACTATTACTGCATTAATGGTTCTGAAAAAACCTGGCCAAAAAACTAAACTTCCTCAGCAAGGAGAAGGGTTGAATGCTTGAAGAAATAAGTTATGCATTATTATTCGGAAAGCCAGTCATATTTTGGCTCGGCTTAACAACATTCATTTTATTGCTTACAACCTTGTCAATAGGCTACTCAATCCACCACAACCTCTTCAATATAAATTTTAAATGGCACAAAAGATTTGCTTTTACAACAGCAGCAATAGCAGTAATACACGCTTCACTTGCGCTGGCGCATTATTTATTTATCTAATTAGAACAAGAAAATTTACCTGAATAATTTATTTTTCAATTATTGATTGGCCGGTCATTTCTACCGGCTTTTTTATATGCATTAACTCAAGCACTGTCGGGGCAATATCCTGTAATCCTTTTCCTTTCACAAGTTTTGATTTCCTTAATTTTTTATCATTTGAAACAAGAATCAGCGGCACAGGATTAATCGTGTGGCTTGTAGCCCACTTAGCAGTTTTATCCTCAGCATTCCCATGGTCGGCAAAAACAAGAATTGTGTAATCTCTGCTTAAACCGGCATTAATTATTTTTCCAGTACATTCATCAACAGCCTCTATCGCTTTATGAATTGCATTCATTTTCCCAGTATGCCCAACCATATCACAATTAACAAGATTAACTACAATAAAATCAAATTTGCTATCATTTATTTCTTTTACAAGTTTTTCCGTCACTTCAAAAGCACTCATTTCCGGTTTCAAATCATAAGTTGCAACCCTCGGAGAAGGAACAAGGATTCTCTCCTCGCCTTTGTTAGGAGTTTCCTGCTGGCCATTAAAGAAAAAAGTTACATGGGCATATTTCTCTGTCTCGCTAATTCGCAATTGCTTCTTCCCCGCATCAGCAATTACCTTTCCAAGCAAATTATTCAAAGAAACATCCGCAAATGCAACATGCGCATTCATCGGAGTATAGAAATGAGTCATTGTTGCATAATAAACATTCAAGGGTTTTCTTTCCCACCCCTCAAACTTTTCTTCAACAATAGCTTTCGTTAATTGCCTTGGCCTGTCAGTGCGGAAATTGAAAAAAATAATTGAATCATTTTCACTAACACCTGAATATTCTTTCTTTTTTCTCGGAACAATGAATTCATCAGTAATATTTTCTGAATGGCTCTGCTTTATAGTTTTTAATGCGCTTTCAAATTCAATTTTTGTTTCACCTTTAACAATGCAATCATATGCCTGTCTTGTTCTCTCCCATCTTTTGTCCCTGTCCATTGCATAAAATCTTCCGCTCACAGTAACAATTTCCCCAAACCCGATTTTTTTCAATTTTTCTTCAACTGTTTTTACATGCTTTAATGAATCATTTACCGGTGCATCCCTTCCATCAGTAATAGCATGTATTTTCACATTAGAAAATTTTTCTTTTTTACACAAATCAAGCAACGCAAGCAAATGATTCAAATGAGAATGAACCCCCTCAACCTGAAACAAGCCGATTAAGTGCAAAACAGTATTATGCTTTTTTGCATTTCTTATTGCACCAAGAAACGCCTTGTTCTTGAAAAAACTTTTATCCTTTATACTTGCATCAATTTTTGCCAAGGATTGGTAAATTATTCTTCCAGAGCCAATAGTCATATGCCCTACTTCTGAGTTCCCCTGATAACCTTCCGGTAAGCCAACTGCCTGGCCGGAACAATGAAGCAAAGTATTAGGATACTCTTTCATGAGCTTATTAGTAACAGGGGTTTTTGACTCCAAAATCGCATTTTGCTTAGAATCCTTCCTGTAACCCCAGCCATCGCGTATAACTAAAATAACTTTACCCATTTGTTCACCGAATTAATTGAAATAAGACAATTAAGTTTAAATTGCGCTCTGTGTGAATTCGTTTATATATATCCTGAACAGATAATTAATAGGTGATTCAATGGCTAAAAGAATACTAAATTTACCGGGTAAAGAGCATAGTGCTTTTGCATCCAGGTTGCACAAAGGAAGTCCCTCTACAATGTCTAATGCCGCACAACAGGATCTTATCAGAAGACTTAGACGAAAGGTTCATCAGACAGACAAGAAATTTTCAACTCACATGGAAAGAGAACTATAAAGAAATTACGGTTTTCTAAAATTTTTTCCGGAATACTTTGCTTTTTTTCCAATTTCTTCCTCTATCCTTAAGAGCTGATTATATTTTGCTAATCTCTCTGACCTGCATGGCGCACCTGTTTTTATCTGCCCAGTGTGCAAGCCAACAACCAAATCAGCTATGAATGAATCCTCTGTTTCTCCGCTCCTATGGGAAACCATTACGCCCCACCCTGCTTTCTGAGCCATTTTGCACGAATCAATTGATTCAGTAACAGAACCAATTTGATTCACTTTCAGCAACAAAGAATTACAAGCTTTTTTCTCTATACCCATTTTGATTCTCTTTGTATTAGTTACCAGCAAATCATCCCCAACTATCTGAACCTCTTTTCCGATTGCTTTAGTTAATTTTGCATATGATTCCCAGTCATCCTGGTCAAAAGGATCCTCTATTGAAATAATATCATACTCTTTTACGAGCTGAGTATAGTAAGCAACCATTTCTTCCCCTGTTTTCCAAGTTGCTTCTTTGCTCTTGAAAGTCAAATTATATTTTTTCTTATCAGCATCAAAAAATTCTGATGCAGCAACATCCATCCCAATCCTAACTTTCCCAGTGTAACCCGCTTTTTCTATTGCTGTTTTTAGTAAATCAAGCGCTTGTTTGCCGTCATTCACATTAGGAGCAAATCCCCCTTCATCCCCAACGTTCACTGCATTCTGCCCGTATTTTTCTTTTACTAATCCTTTCAAAGTATGATAAACCTCAGCACCCATTCTCAATCCTTCCGAAAAAGAATTTGCACCAACAGGCAGCAACATGAATTCCTGCATAGCAAGTTCATTGCCTGCATGCTTTCCCCCATTAATAACATTAAAGCTTGGAACAGGAAGAATCATTTCTTTCACTCCAGCCAAATCAGCTATGTGCAAATACAACGCAGTTTTTTTACTCTCCGCACCAGCTTTGCATACTGCCATTGAAACAGCAAGAATAGCATTCGCTCCAAAAGAAGATTTATTCTCAGTTCCATCAGCCTTAATCATTTTCAAATCAATTTCTTTTTGGTTCTCAGGATTCATTCCAAGCACAAGAGGAGCAATTTTTTTGTTAACATTCTCAACAGCCTTCAAAACCCCTTTCCCAAAATACCTTTTCTTATCCCCATCTCTCAGCTCTAAAGCTTCATAAACACCAGTGCTTGCTCCGCTCGGAACCGCAGCCCTAAACAAACCATTCTCAGTAATAACATCACATTCAACAGTGGGATTCCCCCGCGAATCAAGTATTTCCCTTGCTTTAACATTCAAAATCTTTGCCATAAAAACACCTCAAAACAAAAAACCCTTAACAAGAAAAAAATCAAACTTGCATTGTGAACAATAATACCAAACAAATAATTGAAAGAAGAATCGCGGTTACATCAAATCTCCACCTGTACTTTGAAGTAAGCATAAAATAAACTCCTGTAATTATCGGGGGATCAACAATAAAAGCAACCGGCGGCATAACCATCCCTATAATAATAAATGTCACATTTGCACCCTTCAAAAAAAGTACAACTGCAGGAGTAAAAAGAAAAATTAATCCAAAAACATACCTTGCAATGCTCAACATTAGCTCAGTCTGCTTACTATTATTGTCAAGGGATTCTTTGCTATCCTTATCCTTACTATCCTTGCCTGATACCATGCTAATAGAAGGCAAAAAGAAGTATTTAATATTATCCAGCACAAAAAAAGATTAATAAAAAATTTATTTAATCGCTTTTTCCCTCTGCAATCCCCAAAGCTTTTTGTACAAACCAGATTTTTTTGACAATTCTTCATGAGTTCCCATTTGGATTATTTTTCCTTTCTCCATTACAATTATCTTATCAGCACGCATTATTGTGCTCAGCCTGTGCGCAATTATCAAAGTAGTTTTTCCTTTCATTAAGCCGAACAATTCCTCCTGTATCGCACGCTCAGTTGCCGAATCAAGTGAAGAAGTTGCTTCATCAAGTACAAGAATTTTTTTATTTGCAAGCACTGCCCTTGCAATTGAAAGCCTTTGCTTTTCTCCCCCTGAAAGTTTTATCCCCCTTTCCCCAACAACAGTATTTTCCTTTTCGGGCAAAGAAATCACAAAATCATAAAGCTTTGCAATCCTCAATGCATCAAAAACCTGTTCTCGTGAGGCACCGGGGTTTGAAAACAAAACATTATTGTAAATTGTATCATTAAACAAAACACATTCCTGCGGAACAATGCTTAATTCAGAACGCAAAGAATCCTGCTTAACCTTTTTCACATCCATCCCATCAACAAGAATAATTCCTTTTTTCGGATCATACAATCTGTAAAGCAGTTTAATTACAGTGGTTTTTCCAGCGCCCGAATGACCCACCAAAGCTACTTTCTCATCAGGATTAATTTTCAAATTAAATTCCTTAAGAACCTCTCTTCTCCCGTAAGTAAATGAAACATCCCTGAACTCAACACTTCCTTTCCTAATTTTAATGTTCTTTGCATTGGAATCATCCTGCACTTCGCGTTTTATTTTTTTGTAATCAACAATTGCCTGCAAATCAGACATTGATTCATATACTCTCCTTACCCCCCACATGAATTCAAATAAAGGAAAAATAAGCGCAGTGTAAGAGGTGTAAATAAAAACTAAAGAACCAATGCTCAAATCTCCAGTCATCATCCTGCTAAGAGTAAAATACATTAACAATATAGTGCCTGCCCCAAAAATTAATACAAAAACAGCATCAATCCAGGAATAATAATTCCAGAATTTTAAATATTTCTCAAGAGTAGTATTTGCTATTCCTGAAAATAAGCCATTCATTCTTTTTTCTTTTCCAAAGTGCTTAACAGTCTCAATATTTGTAAAAGTATCACTTATGAAAGCCTTTTCATAATCCTCCGCATCATTCCTTTCAAGGTTTGCGCGCTGCTGTCTTTCAAGAATATAAAAGCAATAAACAATAAAAATAATCGAAGCAAAAAGCACGATTAACCCTGAATAAAAATCAAAAAAAGCAATTACTGCAAAACTAATCAAAACCTTTATTATCAAAGGAGAACCATGGAAAGTCAGAAAATCAGTTATTCCCTCAATGCTCTTACTGCTCCTTATCAGCTTTGAAATAAGGCTTCCTGTTCTGTGGGTAGTATGAAAATTATGAGACAACCCAATCAAATGGTTAAATATATCCCGCTTAATATCAAGCATCATTTTAACTTCCATGAAATTAAGCCAGCACATCCTGTAAAACTTAACAAAGCTAAGCACAATAACCGAAACCAAATAAACTATTCCAAGCAAAAAAATAAATGAAACAAAAAAATCAGCCCCAATTTTGTTTGAAACCAAATCAGTTCCATAATCAATTACAAGCTTGAACAAATAATTATGCCCCACCTCAATCAGGGTTTGAATAAAAATCAGTAAAATAATGAGCCCAAACCATTTCCAATAAGGCTTCGCTATCCAATAATAATACTCAGCATTATCTTTCCAATTAATCTTAGGCAGTTCTTGAACCATATAAAAAAAATACTCAAATTAATTAATAAACTAATTGAAAAGTTGAAAAAACACTCCGGAAAAAATCAAATTAACCATATTATGAATGCACCAACTTGGTTTTAAAGTAAAAAAATATTTTTATTTTATGAAAAAAATAGTTGTAATAGGCGGAGGAACAGGCTCGTTCACAATTCTTTCAGGATTAAAAAAATACCCAGTAGAACTAACATCCATTGTTTCAATGATGGACTCGGGGGGAAGCACAGGAATACTAAGAGATGAATTCGGGGTCCTGCCGCCCGGAGATGTAAGAAGATGCCTTGTTGCATTAAGCGATTCAACAATAATGAGAGAGTTATTTGAATACAGATTCAAAAAAGGAAAAGCCCTTAACGGACACACAATAGGAAACCTGCTTCTAACCGCATTAAACGAAATAACAGGAAGCGATGAAGAAGCCATTCTAAAAGCATCAGACATACTCAGGATAAAAGGAAAAGTCCTCCCGGTAACACTAGATAATTGCCATCTTGGAGCAGAATTTGCAAACGGAAAAAAAATTATAGGAGAAGCAAAAATAGGGAAACAAAAAGTAAAACATATTTTTCTAACCAAAAAAGCAAAAATATTTTCAGAAGCAAAAAAAGCTATCCTCGAAGCAGATTTAATTATCCTCGGGCCGGGTGATTTTTACACAAGCATTCTCCCAAACCTGTTAGTTACAGGAGTAACTCAAGCAATAAACAAATCCAAAGCTAAAACAGTTTTTGTATGCAACATCATGACAAAAGGCGAAACAAAAGGATTCAAAGCAAAAGATTTCGTGGAAGAACTATCCAAGTACCTGCAATCAATACCTGATTTTGTATTAATGAATAACAAAAAGCCTTCCTTGAGAGTAATAAAGAGATACAAAAAAGAAGGTTCTGAATTTGTTGAACCAAATTATTTTGGAATAAAAAGGGATTTGCTAAGAAGAACGGATTATGCAAGGCACGAACCGCAAAAACTTGCAAAAGAAATAATCAAACTTTCAAAAAACTAATCCAATCCTTCACTTTATTTTCTTCAAATCAAAAGGCGTTTCCTGGTACAAGTAATAATTCATCCAGTTACAAAACAAAAGGTTTGCATGAGCACGCCACCTAACTATAGGTTCCTTGTTTGGATCATCATTAGGAAAATAATTCTTAGGGACTTTTATCGGCAAGCCCTTTGCTACATCCCTGTCATATTCTTTTTTCAATGTCAAGGAATCATATTCTGAATGCCCTGTTATAAAAAACTGTTTTCTATCCTTACTTGCAACAAGATAAACCCCTGATTCTTTTGATTCTGAAAGAATCTCTATTTCCGAAACCCCGAGAATATCCTCTTTCCTAATCTCAGTATACCTTGATTGAGGAACAAAAAAAACATCATCAAAGCCGCGCAAAAGCTTTACATTCCTCTTTGAAATAGTATGCGGAAAAACCCCAAACATCTTTTCTTTCAAAGAATATTTTTTTACCCCATAATGATAATACAATCCGGCCTGTGCTGCCCAGCAAATATGAAAAGTAGAGGTAACATTATGCCTGCTCCAATCCATCAACTGTTTTAATTCATCCCAGTAATCAACCTGCTCAAAATCCAGATTTTCAACAGGAGCACCAGTGATTATCAGCCCATCAAATTTTTTGCCCTTAATATCGTCAAAATACTTGTAAAAAGAAATTAAATGGTCTTTGGATGTGTGCTTGCATTCATAACTCTTGGGGTGAATAAAAGTGATTTGCGTCTGGATAGGAGTATTACCTAAGAGCCTTAACAATTGCGTTTCGGTTGTTATTTTATCAGGCATTAAATTCATTATCAGTATTTCTAACGGACGAATATCCTGCCTAAGGGCAAGTTTTTGTTTCATTACAAAAATATTTTCTTCCTCAAGCACCTTTGCAGCAGGCAATTTATCAGGAATATTAATCGGCACTAAACCACCAAGATTTCTTATAACTAGAAACAAACAATTATTTATAAATCAACTATTTCAAACTAAATCCACAAACATTTACAATTGTCATTGGAAACAAGCAGCTTGGCATTACTTAACAATTACTCTTCCAGTCATATTAGGATGGAATGAGCAATGATACCCAAATGTTCCCGGAGAAGTAAATTTGTGTTCATAAATAATTCCTAATCCAAGTGTACCAGAACCAAAAGAACCAGGAATATCCGAAGTAACAGTATGAGAAAGTGAGTCTTCATTTCTCCATGCAACAGTATCCCCTACATTTATTGTAATATCAGCAGGGTAAAAATTCATGTTAGCAATCCTAACATTATGCGTAAGCCCGGCCAAAGGATTATTAGAATCCGTCGGTGTCACTGTTCCAGCAGTTGTACCCCCATCTGAAGAAACAGGGTTATTATTAGCCTGAGTATTTGTTTGCGTACACCCTAAAAAAAATAACATGGCAAGCACCGCAATAACCACAAACACAATTTTCATCCAATCACTGCATAATGCTGTTCCCAACAGTATAAATAGCTTATCAATAGCTTTACATCCCCTACAAAAGTTAAAAAAAATAATTGCTTAATTAATTCAGGTCCTCAAACCAAAAGCTTTTTATATTACAAATTCCTATTACTCGTATGCAAAATTCACGAGCAAAAAAGAGTTCCGAAAGCAATCCAATAAAAAATGAAGTAAGGGTTGTTTGGTGGAAAGTAATTGGCGCTGTTGGCTGCGGATTTATCCTTGGTTTAATTGTTGTATTCTATTTACTTGAAAATACCCTAAACATTAATGCAATTTTTCAGGCAATAGAACTAGTACTAATTACTTGCGCTTTAGCATTACTCCTTGACATAAGGCAATTAGTAATCAACTTATCAAAAAAATAAATTGAAATTGCCTTTCCAGACAAATTTTTATTCAATAAAGGTGATTTGATGGATTATTTACTAATGATTTCAATTCTTTTAGAAGCAATTATAGTCATAATCAGCTTAATGGCATTCCTTTCAAAGAAAAAGAAATACGCAATCGGACTCGCAATCACATTTGCAATTTATGTATTCTATGATTCAATAAGACTGCTTAACCTAAGCATTGACCCGGCAATAAAAGAAGGAAGCTTCCTTATCGCAACACTCGCTGCATTATGGGCAATTTGGAGCATATACAAAAATAAGTAAAAAAAAAAACAAATTTCTGCATTTGTATTTTACCCTAAATAAATTAAAACTATTCAAGATGGCTTCCATCACAAAATGGCTTATTTCCTGATTTTCCGCACCTGCACAAACACACCCTGTTTCTTTTTTCGTAAACTTTTCCATCACTTGATTTTATTTTAACTTTCCCTTTAACCCAAAGAGCGCCATCTCCTTCAGGTTCTTTTATCAAACTAATTGACTTCTCAAATCTTGACTCAATTTCTTTCCCAGTTTTTTTATCAAAAACGACAAGCCTTCCAGTTGGGCAATCACAAATTTGCTTGACAGCTTTTTCTTTTGATTTTTTATCATCAGCACTTTCCACTGAAGTCCAAACACCTTGCCCGACAGTGCAAAAGCCAGAATGATTACAAAAAGAATGATTATCCAAAAGCGTTAATTTTGGGCCAATTGTTTTCTCTGCGTTTTCAGAATACTTTTCCTTACCAGCACTCTCAGTTCCGTCAAAACCAATTTCCGCATGTTCTCCAGAACAAAAAGGTTTTTTCTTGGAATGACCGCACCGGCAAAGAGAATAATTTTTTTGAACAACCAAATCCTTTCCTTTCTTCCAATCAACAGGAGAACCATCACCCTCACAAACCATTATCGCTTCATCCAAAGGCAAATCAGAAACCTTGTAGGGACCGTTAAGCGAAACAGAAATAGATTTCGAAGACTTTTCGCTAACTTTTCTTGCTTTCATAAATATATCCAAAAACAAATTAACTTAAACAAATTGTTGTAAAAATACCCCCACCGGGATTCGAACCCGGGTTACAAGCTTGAAAGGCTCGTGTGCTTGACCACTGCACTATGGAGGCAATTATAACGTCCTTTTAGGGCGCTAGAAAAATTGCAACAGAAATCGTTTATAAAGGTTTGTGTTTTTGATTTTGTTATAATTAAAATGGTGGGCACATGGCTGACTTCAAAGAATCAATGGCAAGAAGATACAACAATATTTTCATCTGCCAGAGATGCAATGCTAAAAACAAATCCTCTTCAGGAAAGCCACCACAATGCAGAAAATGCGGTTCACAGAGATTAAGATTAAAGAAGAAGAAAAGGAAAGCAGCTGTTTAAAATTAAAAATTTTCCTAACTATCTTCCTAGTATTTTGTTCCAATTCTTTTTTATACTGATAAAGCGTAATTCTTTTATGGCAATTAAACCTGTTTGCGATAAATGCAAGAAAGAATTGGAAGTATTTGGCGGAATTTTATTTAGCCCCCCTGATGAGAAAGGGTATGTGAGGAAATGGCACATATGCAAACCCTGCTATGAAAAAATGGTTAAAGAATTTAAGTGAGAACTATGGCTAAAAAAATAATTCCTAAAAAAAATGAAATTAAGGTAAAAAAACTTTCTTTCAGAGAAAAAACAATTGCTTATGTTGAGCTAATGCGTTTAGGGAATTGCATAATGGCATCAATTGCTGTCCTGATAGGTTTTTTTCTTGCACAGGGAATAAATTATTTTACAGCATTTTATGCTGCCTTTTCCGCTTTGATGATTTGCGGAGCAGGCCAGGCAATAAATGATTATTTTGATGCAAAAATTGATGCAAAAACATCAAAACAAAAGCCTATTCCTTCAGGGAGAGTAACAAAAAAGCAGGCCCTCTGGTTCTCATTAATATTATTTTTTGTTGGAATAATAATTTCATTTACAATTAACATGACAACCACATTCATAGCAATTGTACTTTCTATCCTTTTAATCGCTTATCCTTTGTTAATGAATAAAACAAAATATTTAGGAAACGGGATTGTTGCTTTAGGCACCGCAATAACATTTGTATTTGGTTCAGCTGCAACAGGAACAATCCCCTTACTTGTAATCATTTTATCCATAAGCGCTTTCTTTTCAAATCTGGCAAGAGAAATAACAAAAGACATAGAAGATGTAAGAAAAGACAAGGGAACCAAAATAACTCTGCCAATGATTACCAAATACGCAAAACAATTCGTTTATGCTTATTACATAGTGGCAATTGTTTTGAGTTTAGCTGCGTATGTATGGTTTAGCTTGAATTATTACTACCTTGCTTTTGCCCTAATAGGAGCAAGCATCTTTATTCAGGCAATGTTATTGCTTTACAATAATTCCCCAATGAAAAGCCAGAAAGTATCCAAAGCAGGAATGCTTACAAGCTTAGTAGCATTTGTATTTGCAGGATTCAAATAAACTGCTTTGAAGTATTAGATTTTTTTGCCAAGTGATAAAATGATTAAAGCGATTTTTCTTGACTTTGAAGGGGTGATTACCAACACACCAATGCTCCTCCACAAAAATTTATTTAATAGAATAAAAAATGAAATAAGTTATGAAAATTTTGATGCTCGTTACAAATTAGCAAAAACTGGGAAAATGAATTACGCAGAATTTATTAAAGGGTTTGAGAAACACAAGAAATTTCTTCTGACCCTCATTGGTTTTCGAAAAGGGGCCAGAAAAGTTCTCAATTATTTTAATTTAAAGGAAGTTCCAATATTTTTAGCATCAAATCATATTGAGGGGCTTGCTGAAAAAGAAGTTGAAATTCTCAATCTTAAAAAATATTTCAAAAAAATGTTTTTTAGCTATAAATTAGGGTTAGCAAAGCCTGATGAAAAGTTTTTTGAAGAAATAATAAAGCAAAGCGGGCTAAATTTAAAAAAAGGAGAAATGATTTTCGTTGATGATGCAAAAAGAAATCTTCTTATCGCAAAAAAATTTGGTTTTATTACTGTTTATGCCAATAATGGGATGAGCGAAGATAGAAGAAACCTGATTGATTTTAAACCAGATTATGACATAAACAACCTTTCAGAACTAATACCTATTTTTGAAGAGCTAAATAAAAATTGTCCTTAAAAATTATTTTCCGATTTACCCAAACCACTGGTTCAAACTTTTTTGTTTTTCTGTTTCCTCTTTTTTCTTCAAAAAAGCATTCAGGGTTGTTTCCACCCTGTCTCTTGAAAAATCGTGTTTCTCAACAAGGAACTCAATTATTTTTTCCTTGTTGGGTTCTTTAAATTCCAATTCTTTTGAATTAACCCCAATGCTTACCGGATTCATGAATACATCAACTATTTCTTTGTAATCAAATTCAGGTTCGTGCTTTGTTTCAGAAATAATTTCTTCAAAAGAATTATATTTCTGGACTAATTTCAAGGCCGTTTTCGGTCCGATGCGCGGAAATTTTTCACTAAAATCTGTTCCAACAAGAATTCCCAGCCAAATTAATTTCTCCCTGCTTATTTGTAATTGTTTCAAAACATTTTCAAGCTCAATATGCTGGGGCTTTACCTCAACATAAAAATTTTTGCCGGCAACTTTTCTTTTTCCGCTTAAACCAATGTTCCTAAATAAGTGATTTGCCCCAAAAAGCAGGCAGTCAAAATCCTGGCTCACAACACCAAACAATTGCCCCTTGGAAACCATTACTGATGCCTGTGCTTCCCCTTCCTGCGGTGCTTCAACAACAGGAATCCCCATTAATGAAAGCATTTCTTTTGCCTCAGCAGTCATTTCAGGGGTAAGTTTTAATGCCCTTGAACCAAATTTTTGCGCTTCCCCTAAATTCCCTTCCTGCAAAGCAGTGGAAGATTTTTTTTCCGCATCCGTCCTCGCTTCCCTGCGCTTCTTCAAAGTCTCGTACTTTAATTTAGAAGGCTTTCCATCAAAAACAAAAACAGGCTTAATACCCAATTCAACAATATTAAGGGTACGATAAAACAAACCGGTTAAATGAGAAGTAACATTGCCATGAGAATCCGCTAAAGGCAATCCATCAGGACCACGAATAGAAGCAAGGAACTGGTAAAGCATATTGTAAGAATCAATTCCCACTCTTTTTCCAATAAGAAAATCAAGCGAAATCTCCTGCTTTTCAACCAACTCAGAAAGATTAACTCCCACAAAAACACCTAAACAAAATTGAAGGTTAATTTACTTAAAACCCATACTTTACGGGGTTAAAATGATTTAAAAGCCGCGTTATGTATCAGTTGTGCGGGTAATGCTTAAATATTACCTAAAAGAAAGGTAATACTGCACGTAAAATTTAGGATTGGACAGCTTTGGTGAGCCTGCCAGTTCTTTTGCAAGACTTTGCGTTTTGCATTAGAAAGTAACTCTCTTGGTCCCAGTGATTCGCTGGGACTAATTTTTTTATTAAACCTGAGTTACAAATTAATTTCTTTTTTTAATCAGTTTTTCCGCATTAAGGAATCATCGTCAAATAAGGAATCATATTAAGGGTTAATGAAATTATTAACAGCCAAATGAATAATCTGCCAATAAATTTATGAGTTTCTTTTTTATTAAAACCAAGAAAAGCAAAGTAAGGAGCAAGCATTATTTTAGCCATGCGCCCCCCATCAAAAGGATCTGCAGGGAAATAATTAAATGAGCCGGCAGCAAAACTAATTACCGCAAAAAACAACAAAATTTGGGCAATCAAAGTAATTAATGTTTGAGCAACAACTATCCCTATTGGAGGCTGGTAACCTGTTGGAATTGCTTCAAACTCTGCACCAATTTTCTTAATATTTAAATCCTCAAACCTAAAAGGGATTACAGAAACATTAACATCATACAATTTATTTGTGTCAATATTTATTCTCTGAACAAGAAAATTAATATCCCCTTTGGATTTAACAAATTCTTTATTCACTCCAGAAATGCTGTTAACATCAATCCCATTTACCTGCTTTACTATATCCCCGGGAAATAATTTTCCCTTCGCAGGAGCATTAGCATCAATCCCGCAAAAAGAAACTTTTTCTTCAACAGAATTAATCTTCACCCCATCATACGCTTTGTTAAATTCTTTTTCAAAAGTAGGGGCAAAAGGGGTTAATGCAAAAGAAAAAACAATTATAAACAAAACAGAAAGAATCAAAGTAAACAAATTGCTTGAAGAGCCCGCACTCAAAACCATTAACGCTTTTTTATCCTCTAATTTATTAAAAGTCTTATCATCCTGTTCAACAAACGCACCCAAAGGAAAAATTCCCGCCATGAGCAAACCAACTGATTTTATTTTTTCTTTATAATAAGCCATCATGATTCCATGACTACATTCATGAATAATTAGAACCATTGCAAGAGAAACCCATGCAATTAACGGAATAGGAACACCAAGACCAGGAATCGGAACACCTGGAAGAACAGGCGCAACAGAAGGGCATAATTGCTTTGCAATAAATAATCCCTGCACAGCAAGAACACCATAACCAATAAGCATTGCTAAAGACATTCCCCCAAAACCAAGAATAACAAAAGCAATCAGGCAAGGAATAAACAAAGGGGCTAACGCAGGAATACTAAACAAAATTGAACAAACATAAGCAAAGAAAAAACCCAGAACAAGGGCTGAAATTCCTAGAATCAAAATTCTTTTCCACCCCCCAACTTTCCTTGCTTTCCAATAATCTATTCCAACCAAACCAAAACCAATAAACAAACCTAACAGACAAATTTTTTCAAACCATTTCGCGTGATGGGAAATATCTATGATTATTTTAACAAAACGCTTTGTTTTAATCATTGTAATAAAATAACGCAAAAGAAAAGGCTGGGCAAAATCAAAACGCAAAAACAAAGCATTCGGAACCAAAATAACTCCAATAACAATTAGTATCCAAAAAATAAAAGTAGCACCAAGAAAAACAAAATTCAGTGCTGCAAAAATGAATGCTGCAATTCCTAAAAACAAAACCTTATTCAGGGAAGAAACTGGGGGTTTAATGTAAGGCAAATGCTTATGCTTTAATTTCTCATAATTATGCTTTGAAGGCATACAAGAAAAAATGAGTAAGAGATTAAAAAGATGCTTTTTAATTTAGGTTTAACTAAATAAAAAAAATTGTTTCAAATTTTAATAAATCAACTTACTTTTGGATAACTCACAATAACTATGCCTGAACCGCCGGAATATCCATTTCCACTACTAGCTAATGCTCCGCCGCCACCGCCACCAGTACTGTGTATTCCAGGATACCCTCCTGTTCCTCCGCCACCAACACCCCCAGTTCCTACCAAAACAGGTGCAAAATCATGACCACCGCCCCCGCCACCGCCTCCATACCAAACTAGAGACCCAGTTATTGAACTACTTATTCCTGCACCACCATTTCCTGACTGTGTTCCTGAACCTGTTTGACCAACCTCACCAGCACCACCACCGCCACCGGAAGGATAAGGATAACCCCCAGGCCCTATTCCACCATCATACCCATAACCAGTTCCACCACCGCTATCGGCTTGTGTGGCTATTCCATGATCATCTGTATTTGGACCACCTCCACCACCAGAACCCCCTGCCCCCGCAGTTGCAGCACTATTATCCCCGCCTGCACCACCACCATTTGCAGTTATAGTATCAAATACACTGTCTTCTCCATTGAAAGCAGATGAAACATCTTCAACAGCCCCAGCACCACCAGCACCAATTGTTACCGTGTACGCACCAACAGCAATTGCTCGACCACTTTGTACAACAACACCGCCTGCACCACCGCCACCACCACCATTTGTATAATTTTTACCGCCACCCCCGCCACCACCGGCAACAACTAATACATCAGCGGAAAGATTTCCTGATGGGATATTGAATGTTCCGTTATTATCAAAAGTATTAATGCAATAATTTTCTACTTTAGTAAGTGTTCCGCCTGTTGCTGGACAATCATTAAATATTGTTACAATTCTTTCTTCAGTTTGATTTGAACCAACATTCGCATCATTAACAAAAACCTGATAATTATAATCTCCCACAGCAGCAGCAATTTTCAAATAACGCACAATAACAACACCAGAACCACCTGCACCACCACCCGCACCAGAACCTCCGGTTGCACCTCCACCACCACCGCCCCCACCAGTATTAAGATTTCCATCTGTTCCAGGTTGTTGATCTGTTGCCCCGCCATTACCTCCTCCACCATTTCCTCCTACACCACCTGCTCCTCCGCTTCCGTCATTCTGAGTACTTCCACCTCCTCCTCCACCAGCATAGTATTTGCTCACTCCGCTAATAGAAGATAATCTGCCAACACCTCCATTTCCCGCTTGTGCCTGAGTTGCATTGCCTCCAGTAGCACCAGAACCTCCTCCTCCACCCTGATTTGTCCAAGTTGCATAATCACTAGTTCCATTTCCGCCATTGTTTCCTTGACTTGGATTTGTTGAAGGAATGTTTCCTGCTCCTCCTACATATCCTGCCGTATATCCAGCGCCGCCTCCACCAGAGCCTCCACTTCCACCATCCTCAAACTGCTGAGCACCATTTCCACCACCAGCAGATTCATTATCTCCAAAAGATGATGCCTCACCAATAGTGTGCTCTGCACCACCCTCGCCAACAATTATAGAATATGAAGTACTGCTCAAAGACAAAGATTCAAACAATCTAAAACCTCCCGCTCCTCCACCACCACCAGGTCCCGCTCCTCCACCACCACCACCACCGACGACTAATACATCAGCATTCAAATCACTAGGCACAGTAAATGTTCCATTACTTGTAAAAGTGTGAATGCAATATTCTCCAACTTTAGTAAGCGTTCCTCCAGTTGCAGGGCATTCATCTAATGGGATAGAAGAAAAATTCCACTTATTAACATCATACTTCCTAAAATTCGAAAAATAAAACTGCTTAATTTCATCAGCACTTAAAGAACGATTATAGATGCGAACTTCATCGATGGTGCCATTGAAAGGCGTGTCAACTCCCCACGTGTTACTATGCCCCCCTCCAATTTTCAAATGTTGACCGGAATTATAAATCGTTCCAGGACAATGCAGGTTTGCTTTTTCAATGCCATTAACGTAAATTCGAGCATCGCTTCCATCAAAAGTAGCAGAGGCAAAAGACCAGTTTCCTAAAGATATTATATCAGTTGTTCCAAAATCACATAATGGGCTACTTCCATTTTGATACACTTGAAAGTGTAAGGAGCCATCCGGGCTTAATACTAGAAAATAAGATCTGTCACCGCCATCATCAGATTTCCTTATTATATCATTTGAAGCAGGCCAAGCATTTAATTGATTTGGGCTTATCCATGCAGAAAGAGTCATTTGATTTGGTATATCCAAAGAGGAAGTGTCTCCCGCATCAATATAATTATTACTCGCATTGAACTGATATGCTCCACCATATTTTCCTGTCGCATTCCAATCAGTGCACGTTCCTCCAGAACATGTTCCATTATTCTTATACTTTGAAACATCAGTTACATTTGTAGAATTCTCATCTAATGCACTTACATTGTCAAAATTCATCATTAAAACCAAAGAATCATCATAGAGAGTATAATTTGTGTCATTCCAATTGAACTTGAATTCATTCAAATCAGGAGCACTCGTAATATTCACATTAATATCAATACTTGTGTTTGCTGTTCTATTCCCATCCAAAGGAGTTGGACTGACAAAACTAACCAAAGGCAACAACGCTAACTCCTCATCACCAGAAACAGGCTGAACAACAACCGAAGGATTTGTTGCTGTTGCATTTGAAA